>Ga0129312_1000073_pt1 | contig 102985 bp, 89 predicted proteins | sample O827metagenome_FD_94434 | JGI IMG/M metagenome (GOLD analysis project Ga0129312, IMG submission 94434) | Orangutan group fecal microbial communities from Wisconsin, USA - O827 metagenome | ecosystem: Host-associated > Mammals > Digestive system > Large intestine > Fecal | place: USA: Wisconsin... | reverse complement strand
GTCACGCTAGAGGTCGTCGGTTCGAGCCCGATCCGGGTCGCCATATGCTGTCATAGCTCAGTCGGTAGAGCACATCCTTGGTAAGGATGAGGTCGTGCGTTCGAATCGCATTGACAGCTCCATGCGCAAAATCCCTGATGCACACGCTGTGCATCAGGGATTTTTCTTTTTGCCATTCTTAATCTGCCACTAGCCGCACCTGAACCCGGGTGCGGCCTTTTTCGTTTCCCGTTCTCTGGCGCAGCTGCCCCTGAACGCAAAACCAGTCGGCCCCGGCGGCCTGTGTCTGCGCCAGCACCCCTTCCGCCATGGTTTGAAGCCACTGCTCTGCCTGGGCCAGCGTGAGCACCGATGTTTTTTTCTGCCCTTCCAGCCGCCCCTCCAATTGGAATACAAGTTCGCCTCCCTCAGCCGCGATGGTGCATATCGGCTGCTTCACGGCAAAGCTGCCGCCCTCCTGCCGGAACGTCAGCGTTTGGCCCTTGCCCTGCATCCACAAGACCAAGGCGCGTTCCGCATCAGTCCAGCGCAGAACCGGCTCTCCGGCCCGGTACAGCACTTCTGCCTCCACCTGTGCCGCGGCGGCGCTCAGATTCACCTGCGGCAGCAAAAGCAGCTCCTGCCCGGCGGCCAGATAGGCGGGGCTGTCCTCCTGCACGTTCTTCACCGCATCGGCCAGCGCCGCCGGCTGTTTCGGTTTCTCCAACGCCTGCGGGCTCAGGTCCACCAGCCACAGATTCATGCTGCCACAGCCCGGGTCCTGCTGCATCCAGAACTCCGCATCCTCCGAATTCAGCCGCTGCGCCTGCCCCGGCCCCAGCATCCAAACCCGGCATTGCCCCAAAAACACCTGCCCCCCTGTCTGCTGCTGCGCGGCCTGCCAGGCTTCTTCCAGGGTTGCTCCTTCCCCGGCCAGCAGCACCGGCTTCGGCTGTGCATCCTCCGCATTGGCCGAAGGCTCGCTTTCCAGGCACAGAATCCTAAGCTGCACCGTCTGCGCTTCCTGCTCCTGATAAATGGCCTGCGCCAAAAGCAGATCACCCTGTCGCCCGCCGCAGCCGCACAAAATCACCGCGGGCAAAATGGCCGCCAACCACTTGCATTTACGCTTCATCCCGTTCCCCCTTTGCGCCGGGCCGCCGCTTTGCCAGCGTCCACATAAGGCACGCCCAAAGCAGGCATTGCCCGGCCGCCGGCAGCCACTGCCGACCCACGCCCAGATAAAGCCCCACGGCTGTGGCGCTCACAATTCCGGCGCACACAGCCCGCCCGGCACCGCTCCGCGCCAACCGGGCCAGACAGCTGCCATACAGCAGGCACCGGCCGTAAAACAGCGTCAGCCACACCAGCACAAACAGGCCGTCCAGCCGGGTGAACACCGAAAGCTGCCCCAGTGCGGAAAGCCGGTGCAGCGGCCGGTCAAGCTGCCCGCTTCCCAGAACAAGCCCCTGAAGCAGCAAGATCCACCAGCGGGCCGCCCCCAGCCCCAGGATATACCGGTTCACGTCCCGCCGCTGCTGCTCTGCGTCCCGGCCCAGCCAGGCAAGCAGCGGCATTTCCGGCAGCAGTGCAAGCGCCTGCCAAAGGCCATCCTGCCAGCCTTCCGCAGTCAGCGCCGGGTCCTCCAGCAGGCGGCGCAGGTCTGCCCGGTTCCACAGTGCCGCCGTGAGGGCCGCCAGCGCCAGCCCCCCGCCAAGCAGGATCATCGGTGCCGTGCGCGCCACGGCCCGCGGGCGAACCATTGCCCCATAGAAGGCGATCAGCGCCGCCAGCCCCGCAAACACCCCGTAGGGCAGCGCGCTGCCCATTGCATCGCCGTAAAACCGCCAGCCCTTGTAAATCGCCTGCCCCAGTGCCAAGCACAGCCCCGCCGCCAGAAGGGCACGCTCCAACCGGGTTCCCGGTTTGGGCGAGGGGCGGGCCGCGGCCCGCAGCAGCAGCCAGAGCACTCCCAGCCCGGCCGCCTGAAGCCACAACTGCTGGCGCAGGGGTGCCGCCCTTGTTTCAGCCAGAAACACCTCAGCCAACGAGGCCGCCAGCAGCGCCGGCCAGAGGGAATCGGCCGTCCAACGTGCTTCAGCGATGGTGACCGCCCCCTCTCTTCACGGCCCGCACGGTAAAGGGATGGTCCACCAGAACCGGCCATGGCCAGCGCATCAGACCGTCCCGCACGGCCCCGCGCTGCCAGGGCGAAAACGGCGCGGCGTGAGGCAGCCCAAAGCTCTCCGCGCCGCAAATGGAGGTGAGCATCCACACCAGCAGCGCCGCCACCCCCAGCGGGCCGCACAGCCCGGCCGCCAGAACGAACAAAATGCGCAGAATGGTCAGCGGTTCATACATCGAGGGCAGCACGAACACAGCCAACGAGGTCAGGGCCGCCACAATTACCACGGGCGTACTGAGGATGCCCGCCCCAACGGCCGCATCGCCAATGATCAGGGCAGACACCAGGCTGACCGAGTGCCCGATGGGTTTGGGCAGCCGCAGCCCGGCCTCCCGCACGATCTCCAGAAGCAGAATGACCAGCACCATTTCCAGAAACAACGGCCACGGCGTGGCGCTTTCCGCCGCCGCAATGCGCACCAGCAGCTGCCGGGGGAACACCTCCGGCATAAATTTTGCCACACATACATACAGCCCCGGCAGCAGCGCCGCCAGCCAGAAGGCCAGATACTTCAGCCCCCGCACAAAACTGGCAAAATAGGCTTTCTGGGCGTAGTCGTCCAGACTTTGAAAGTGCTCGCAGAAAAAATAGGGCAGGATCAGCGCAAAGGGACTGCCGTTCACCAGCACGACCACCTTTCCTTCGCACAGCTTGGCGCAGGCCGTGGCGCTCCGTTCGGTGTAGCCCACCTGGCTGAAAAAGCACCCCTGCCCCCGCTGCAAGTCCGGGGCCAGGTAGCTGGAATCCAGCACCAGCGGCAGACGGCTGGCCTTCAGTCTGCGGCGGGCCTCGGCCACCAGTTCCGGCGGGGCCAGGTCCCGGTCATAGCACAGGGCGGCCTCCGTTCGGGTATGCGTGTCCAGCTGGAACAACTCGATGACCAGCCCTTCCGCCCGGTCCAATCGGCGAAGCAGGCTCACGTTCACCCGCAGCAGGTCGCAGAAGCCCTCCCGCGAGCCGCGGATGTCCCCTTCTCCGCTTGGCTCCGCCACCGAGCGGCCCTGCATACTCTGGTTGGACAGCAGCAGCGCCCGGGTACAGCCCTCCACCAGAAGCACCGCCAACCCGCCGGTGAGCTTGGCGGAAATCGTCTCAAAATCCTCGGCTGGGTCCGGCTCAAGGGGCAGGTCCGTCTCTTCCATCATCCACTCAAACAGCGATGCCCCATCCCGGGCAGGCAAGGCTGCACGGCTTACCCGGTCCAGCAGGATCACCCAGAGTTTCTCCGTGCTGGAAAGCCCGTCAAACATACACACCAGGCAGGGCACGCCGCGTATCCGGATGGGTTTGGCATAAAAATCCGTACTCTGGCCAAACATCTTGTTCAGTGCCTTCCGGTTTTGTTCCAGGTCGGCATACAGCGGGGTCGGCATTGCGTCATCACCTCACTGCAGCAGTATGGCCTTCAACGCTTCGATTCATTCTTTTGTTGTGGTTTTCAAAACAGCTTGCCGTAAATTTCCCGGAAAGGGGGTCTCCATCGTGTTGACTCTCACTCTGCGCACCCTGGTTGTGTATCTGGCCCTGATTCTCGCCATGCGCCTGATGGGCAAACGCCAGCTGGGCGAACTTCAGCCCTCCGAGCTGGTCTCCACCATTCTTCTGTCCAATCTGGCGTCCATCTCCATTGAGCAGCCGGAGCTTCCGCTGGCGGCCAGCCTCACCCCGGTGTTTCTCATCGCCGTGCTGGAGGTTCTCTCTTCCGGGCTGGCGCTGCACCACCCCAAGCTAGCCCAGCTGCTCAGCGGCCGTCCGGTTCCGGTCATCCGGAACGGCGTGATCGACCAGAACGCCCTGCGGGCATTGCGCCTCACTGCCGCCGACCTGCTGGAAGCCTTGCGCGGCAAGGACGTGTTTGACCCCACCGATGTGGCCTATGCCCTGGTGGAGACCGACGGCACCCTGAATCTGGTCAAACAGCCGGGCAAAGAGACGCTCTTGCGGGAGGATGTGGGCCTGAACCGGCCGCGGGAAGCGCCCACTCGGCTTCCGTTCGTGCTGGACGGCCAGCTTTGCCCGGATGCACTGGCCTGGTTCGGCAAAACGCCGGAATGGGTCACGGCGTGCCTGCAAAAAGAAACGGTGCCGCTCCCCCAGGTGCTACTGCTTCTGGGGGACGACACCGATGAATTTACGCTGGTGCGGCGGCTGCCGCCGGAGGAACGCCGATGAAACGGGTATGGATCTCTCTGGTTTTGCTAGCGGCCCTGCTGGGATTCACCCTCTGGGGCTGCATCCGGGTCAACCTCGTACTGGAAGTAGTCGACGGCTGCCTGTGTGAGGCGCAGTCCGCCTGCATTTCTGCCGACTATCCGGCTGCCGCCGAAAAAGTTCAGTCCGCACAGCGCCTGCTCGCGCAGAAAGACGCCCTTCTTCGCCTGCTCATCCGCCGGGATTTTCTCACCCAGGCCTCGGCGGAGCTGGCCGGGCTGGAGGCACTCGCCCGCGAAGAGACCGCGGCCGAACTGCAGCAGGGGCTGGCCAAAGCACGGCTCCAGCTGGCATTTCTCAACCGGCTGTTCGGGTGGGAATTCTGGTGAGGCCTCGCTTATACTTCCAGCTGCCCGCCGGCCGCCAGATACGCCACCCGTTCCCCCATGCAGCGCTGAAGCGTCTGGTACGCCGCCTGGCCGGTGCAGTGGCAGGTATAATACCGGGTTCCCGGCTGGGCCAGCAGCCGCTGAGCAACCGCCTCCACCAGCGGCGTGGGCACACTGGCCCCCGTGCTGGGAACGGACAGATGAAAGCCCCCAATGACCACATTCATGGGCTTTTCCGCCAGAGCGGCCGCCTGCTCCACAATGTTGACGATGCCCCGATGGGCACAGCCCGCCACCAGCAGGCGCGTTTCCCCCTCGGTGAGGATCAGATTTTGCTCGTGCGCAAAGGTGTCGTGCACCGGCCCGCCGCTGTGTTCCATCAGCAGCGTGTCGTTGGCGGGCGAATGCAGATCGTTGCCGGGCACATCTGAAAACAGCACAGCCCCCTCAAACAGCGTCTGCACTCCCTCGGTCAGCCGCACCTGCGGGTGCTTCAGCAGCGCCGGGTCAATGCCGATGTCTGCCGTTTGCCCGCCGGGGCGCACACTGTAATGCCCCTCGCCCACCCGTTTGTGCAGATACACCGGGGCCGTGTGGTTGAGATTCAGAAACTCCGGCAGGCCGCGGCCATGGTCGTAGTGGCCATGGGAAAGGATCGCTAGATCCACCTGGGACAAATCCACCCCCAATTTTTCGGCGTTGCGCAGGAACACCCCGCTCTGCCCCATATCAAACAGGATTTTGCGGCCGCAGGCCTCAATGTACAGGCTTAAACCGTGCTCGGTCTCCAATTCCGGGCGGCAGGCGGTATTTTCGGTCAGGGCAATGATTTTCATAGCTTCTCCTTTTCAGCGGTACTTTTTCGTTGATTTTACTGTACCACGCTTCCGCTTCGCTGTCGATGCTTTTCTCATTCCGCAGCGGACAACTGCCTGCCCAAAAGAAAGGGGGTGACAAATGACTTTTTGGTATGTTATAATATAAATTAATGTTGGAAGTTTACATCCTTCCAACCATTCTCTGCGGGCATGGCGGAATTGGCAGACGTGCAGGTTTTAGGGTCCTGTGCCATCGGCGTGTGGGTTCAAATCCCACTGCCCGCACCACAGCAAAAAAAGCGCTGGAACAGACGTTTCCAGCGCTCTTTTTGTTTCTCCTTGTCCCGGCTTTCGGGCCTCATTCCAGTTCTGCGTCGGCCAGGTGATAGTAGGTATCCCCTTTTTCTTCGTAGCTCTGGAACGTACCGACCACCGTGATCTCCTCCCCCAGTTCGGGGTAATTCTCCGGCGATGCATTCGGGTCCGCCAGAACGAACTCGATTCCCTGCGAACAGCAGGCGGTGGCATCGGCGATGACACAGGCCAGATAAACCTGATCGGGAAGCGGATTTCCGTTTCCATCCCCCGCTTGATAGATATCAAACTGCCCTCGCATCCGGACGCTTTTCCCCACATACTCCTCCGGCGCCATCATCATGTTGTAGACCTCGGAGTACACCATTGTGCTGCTGAGCACCGTCAGGTCCACATCCACCCCGGAAGCCTCTGTCTCATCCGCAGAGGCCGCTTGGCTCTGCGCCGGTGCCGGCGTTGGGGCAGGCTGAAACGTCTGGGCCGGAAGCTCCTCCTGTACAGGCGCGGTCACGGCCGAACTCGCATCCCCCTGCTTTCCGCAGGCGCAGAGTGCCATTAACAGCAGAACCAACAACAACGAACCAATCCAACGCTTCATTCGCCCATTCCTCCTTTAATACAGCCCAGCAGCGAAAACACAAAAAACGCTGCAAGATCAACGGCAACAATGGTCGAACCAACCGGCGTGCCCGCCAGAATGGAAATCAGAATGCCCAGCGCGGCGCAGCACACAGACAGCACCGCCGAACAAATCGTCACGGCGCGAAAATTTTGATACACGCGCATCGCCGACAGTGCCGGAAAAATGATAAGGGCGGAAATCAGCAGAGACCCCACCAGATTCATCGCCAGCACGATCACAACGGCAGTGGTCACCGCAATCAGAAGGTTGTACCGATCCGCTTTTGTGCCCACAGCTTTGGCAAAGTTCTCGTCGAAGGTCACGGCAAAGATCTTGTTGTAGAACAGAATGAAAATCGCTGCCACAATGACCGACAGCACCACACACAGCCGCACTTCCGTTCGAGTCAGCGTCAGAATGGACGTGGAACCAAACAGCGTGCTGCACACATCACCGGACAGGTTGGAGGATGTGGAGAACAGATTCATCAGTAGATAACCGATGGCCAGCGAGCCGACCGAAATCATGGCAATGGCCGCGTCGCCCTTGATTTTCGTGTTCTGCCCGGTGCGAAGCAGCAGAATGGCGCTTACGATGGTAATGCCCAGGGTCAGCGGCATATCGTCCGTAAGGCCCAGCACCGCGGCCACCGCCATCGCGCCGAACGCCACATGGGAAAGCCCGTCGCCGATGAACGAGAACCGCTTCAAAACCAGCGTCACCCCCAGCAGGGAGGAGCAGAGCGCGATCAGCACACCAACCGCCAGCGCATAGCGCACAAAGGGATACGCCCAATAGAGGGCCAGCTTTTCAAACATTGCCGTCACCGCCTTTCTCAGAGGCGAACAGCCGCCCCTGCCTGCTTTGGAGATAATCCGTTTTTGTTCCAAAGAAAACCGTATCGCCGATGTGCAGAATGTGGCTGGCGTAATTCACCGCCGCGGCAACATCGTGCGAGATCATCACCACGGTGATGCTGTCCCGCCGGTTCAACTCCTCGATTAGGCGGTACATTTCCGCCGTTGCTTTCGGGTCCAGGCCGGAAACCGGCTCATCCAGCAATAACATTTTTCGGGTGGCGCACAGCGCACGGGCCAGCAGCACCCGCTGCTGCTGCCCGCCGGACAGCTCCCGGTAGCAGCGCCCCGCAAGCGGTGTGATCTGCATCCGCTCCATCGCCTGTGCCGCAAGCTGTTTTTCCGCCTTGTTGTAAAAGGGGCGGAGGCCGCAGCGCCCCTGACAACCGGAGAGCACGATTTCCCACACCGAGGCCGGGAAATCCTTCTGCACAACGGTTTGCTGCGGCAGATAACCGATCTCGTTTTTCTTCAGCCCATCGCCCGTCAAAATTCTGCCGCGGACGGGCGGCTGCAGGCCGAGAATGGTTTTCATAAGGGTGCTCTTACCGGAGCCGTTTTCCCCCACAACGCAGAGGTAATCGCCCGTATGCACCTCGAAGTTCAGGTTCTGCAGAACGGCCGTTCCATCGTAGCCAACCCACAGATTTTCACACGCAAGCTGCGCCATGCTGCCACCTCCTTAGCTCAAGGCTTCGTTCAGCACGGAGAGATTCTGCTCCATGACCGAAAGATAGGTGGTACCATTCGCCGCATCCTGGGCGGTTGTGGCCTGCATGGAATCCATCACCAGCACCCTTTGGTTCTTTTCAGTGGTGTTCTGCACAATGGTTTCCGCAATCTTGTGCTGGGCGCCCTCGATGGTCAGCACGCAGGGCAGATTCAATTCGCCCACCTTGCGGGCAAGGAAGGAAACGGTCTCAAAGCTGGCTTCGGTTTCGGCCGAGCAGCCGACAAAGGCCGCATAGTAGTTCAGGCCGTAATCGTCCGCCAGATAGCGGAACGGGAAGCGGTCACCAAACAAAATGGTTTTGCGGGCGGCCGTGTCCACGGCGGCCTGATACTCGGCGTCAAGGGCGGCCAGCTTTTGCGTATAAGCGGCCGCATTGGCGGCATAGATGTCCTTGTTGGCCGGGTCGATCTGCTGCAGCGCGTCGGAAATCGCGCCGCAGAGCACCTCGGCATTTTTCAGCGAGAGCCAAACGTGCTCGTCGTATTCCGGGCCGTCCTCTTCGCCTTTCTCCTCGTCGGCCTCCATGCCTTCCACAATTTTCTCTTCCTCGACGCGGTCGCCAAGGACGTCCAGCAAATTGAGGACGACCATATCCTTGTTGACGGCTTCCTGCAAGGCGTCCGCAACCCACCGGTCAGACTCACCGCCGACGTAAATGAACAGGTCGCAGTCTGAAATTTTTATCATATCCGCTGCGGTTGGCTGGTAGCTGTGCAGGTCAACGCCGCTGTCCAGCAGCATGGTGATCTCGGCGTGATCGGCCTTCTCCCCCACGATTTCCCGTACCCAATCGTACTCGGGGAAAATCGTGGTGACAATGCTCAGTTTTGTGTCGTCCGAAGCGGTCGGCGCATTCTGCCTGCCGCAGCCTGCCAGAACGCCGGCCGTCAGCGTCAGCACCAAAAGCAGGGAAATCATTCGTTTCATAGAAAAATAAACCTCCAAATTTCGTATAAGAACGTAAAAGTAGGCGCAAAAATACAAGGGCCGCGGCAAAACCGCAAAAGCCTGCCTGAAACCAGACAGACTGCGCCCTTGTAACCATTCTTATCCTTTAATTTGAAAGTTTGACCTTGAGGGATACCAGCGTAAAGGCACGGATAAGTTCCGTGCAGGCGGAAATGACCCGGCACAGCGTATAAGCGCCCGCCGCGGCGGCCACGATGCCAAAGCCTGCAAGCCCAAGGCTCTTGAGCAGATTTTCGCAGGCATTAATCTGGTGGCAGACGGCACAGTTCACGCCGGTGCAGTCGTGGTCCGCTTCCTCTGCGATGTAGGCAACCGAGAACAGCATGACAAAGGCCAGCACTGCAGCCAGCACGCCCGCCATCCAGCGACATTTCTTCGTCATGGTCTGTCCTCCTTTCTGATCCTCAGGTTTTCCTGCAGTTCGAGCAGGTTCCATAGAGGATCGTATCGGCTGTATCCAGCACAAACTGCTCACTCTGCGCCAGATGCTTTGCAAACAGCGCGGCATGGTCCCTTGTCATGTGAAAGGTTCGGCCGCACTTGATGCAGCTCATGTGCAGCGCGCCTTTGCAGCTTTCAGCATCCAGGTACTGATAATACACCTCACGCGTGCCGCTCTTGCTGCTGCGGCGCACCTTTTCTTCCTTTTCCAGCTGGGCAAGGTTTCGATAAACCGCGCTCAGGCTGATCATTTCATCCGCCAGCGCGTCCGCAATCTGCCGGGCAGACAGCAATTCGTCCGGGTGATGGCTCAAATAATCCAGCAAAACTTTCCGCTGCCGCGTACTGTAATTCTGCAACCTTCCGCGCCTCCAATTTGCATTTCATTCGCAAATCACTATACCATACCCCTCCCGTATGTGTCAATATGCGAATTTGTCGCATATTTTCCTTTTGATGGCAGTTCTCAAACAGCAAAACGCACATCGCCGCTGAGACAGTTTTGGGTAAACTGCCCAGCGGCGATGTGCGTTATTAAAATTCAGCGATTAAAAAAGGTCTCAGCCTGCCTTGGTTTCAGCCGTGCGGTGCCCGGTCATGCTCTGCGTTTCATTCGCTTGTGCTTTATCGGGGCGCTTGGTTTCGTTTTTTACACGGCGCCGCTCTTCCTGATCCATTCGCACGTTCATGATCAGCATCTGCAGCCGGTTTTCGATGTTGGCAAAGCTCACATCGGGGTCATAGTCCAGCGGCAGAATCTGCACATCCGGGTGCATTTCCTTCAGGCGCTTGGCCACACCGCGGCCCACCACATGGTTCGGCAGGCAGCCAAACGGCTGCAAAATCACAAAGGCCCGGCAGCCATGCTGGGCATGGTGCAGAATCTCCGCCGGAATCAGCACGCCCTCGCCGCTGTCAAACGTATGCTGAATGATGGGGTCACTTTCGTGCACCAGATCCTGAATGCGGGGAGCCGGCGTATACAACGGGTGCCGCTTGGCGATTTGATCGGTCATATCGTGGGCCAGATTGAACACGTTATCCGCCGTGAAATACCAGGCCTTCTGCTGGAAGGGCTTTTTCAGGTGATACTCCCGAATCTGCGTATCCAGCGTAAAATACGTCTTGCGGATCACATCGGTCATGCGGGCCTCAATGATCTCGAAGCCGTTGGCTTCCAGATAGCGCTCGATCTCGTGGTTGGCACCGGGATGGAAGTTCAGAAGATACTCGCCCACGATCAGCACCGTGGGGCGCGGGTTCGAGCGGTCGTATTTCACCCGGCACATTGCGTCAATGGCCTTCTCAAACCCACGGCGTGCCCCGGCAATTCCATGGTGCTCCAGCCCATCCATCACCGCATCCAGGCCCTGTTCAAAGGCACGGTCCGCCGCGCCCTTTTCCAGCTCGTAAGGCCGAATCTTCCGCAGAAGCTCTTCCAGCACGTCGATCATCGGCAGCGAGAAGGCAATGCGCATGGAGGTGAGCAGGTTCATCTTGAAGCCCGGGTGCATATCGTGGGAGTCCACGTCATCGTTGGTCAAAATGGGCACATCCGGGTAGCCTGCATCGTCCAGGGCCTTGCGCAGCAGGGCGCTGTAATGGGTCAGGCGGCAGTCGCCCACGTATTTGCCCATGCCAATGGCCACTTCCTGGTCGTTGTATTTGCCGCTGCGCAGGGCGGCCAGCGCCTCGCCGATGACGATCTGCGCCGGGAAGCAGATGTCGTTGTGAACATACTGCTTGCCCAGACGGATGGCCTCCTCCCGGCCCAGTTCCAGCGGCACTGCGTGAATGCCCTGCCCGGAGAACGCCGCCGCCATCAGGCGGGAGAACGCATGGGAGGTGTTGGGAATCAGCACCGTCTTTTCTTTGCGGCTCTCCTTGGTGAATTTTACCGGATACGGGTCAGGCAGCGGGCGCACCGTCAGCTTCTGGCCGCGCTGGCGGCGCATATTCACCGTCTCGATGAACGAGCGCACGCGAATGCGCAGGGGGCCCTGTGCATCGCTCTCATCCACCTTCAGAATCAACGGCGTTTTGCCCGAAACTTCCCGCATCAGGCGGATGATCTCATCCGAGAGATAAGCATCGTGCCCGCAGCCGAAGCTTACCAGCTGTACGTATTCCAGGTTTTCGCTCTGTGCGGCCAGAATGGCGGAGGACAGCACCCGGGCATGATAATTGTTGGCAATGTCCAGCCGGCTGCGGCTCAAATCCACCCGGTTGGTGCCGGGCAGTGCATCGGCGGGCAGCACCGGCACCCCCATGGAGGCAAACAGCTCCGGCAGGTCATGGTTCACCAGGGCGTCGTTGTGATAGGGCCGGCTGGCCAGCACCACGGCATACCGCCCCTCGGCGCGCACCCGGTCCAGCACGTCCTGCCCGGCTTTCAGCAGCTGCGTGCGGAAGGCATTCTGCGCCTGATCCGCCGCCAGCATGGCCGCGCGGGTCTCCTCCGGCGCAATGCCGAACTGCTCGTGCATATACGCCGTCAGCTGTGCATCCCGGTCTGCGTCCGTATACCAGTGGAACAGCGGGGTGTCAAAGGGCACACCCCAGCGGCGCTCCGGGTTGTCTGAATTGCGCACTACAAAGGGATACCCCTTCACCACGGCGCACATGGAATAACTGGTGGACGCAGTGTTTTCGCTCTTCAGCGTGGTGATGGAGGGCATGAAAATGCGGTCCACCCCCTGCTTGACCAGATTGCGGATGTGCCCATGCACCAGTTTTGCCGGGAAGCACACCGTATCAGAGGTAACGGCGGAAAGGCCGGATTCATACAGGGCCCGGTTGCTCAGCGCCGAAAGCTTCACCTCAAAGCCCAGGCTGCGCCAGAATGTGCTCCAGAAGGGCATGGTGTCCCAGAACGAAAGGCAGCGGGGCAGGCCGATGGTCACATTCCGCGCCGTGGTGGGGCCGGGAATCGGATATTTCTTAAACAGCAGCTCCTGCCGCAGGCGGAACAGATTGGAGGTCTGCTGCTTCTGGGCCAGCTTTTCCTTCACCTGTTCCTGCACGCCGGCCGCCTTGGGGTCGCCCAGCACCTCGCCCCGCTCACACCGGTTGTTGGTCACCCAGGAGCTGCCGGTGGAGAAGGTGACGATGGTCCGCTTGCAGTGGTTGGCGCAGAAGGGGCAGGGCGAATTGGCCGACTGGGTGTAGCTAAATGTGTCCAGCGCGTCCAGCCCGATGAAAGTTTTCTTCGTTCCGGCAGCGCACTGTTCCTTGGTCAGCAAGGCCACGCCGATGGCACCCATGATGCCGGGGTACGGGGCGCGCACCACTTCCCGGCCCAGATACTGTTCCATTGCGCGCAGTACCGCGTCGTTCTGGAAGGTACCGCCCTGCACCACGATCTTATTGCCCAACGAATCCAGGTTGGACACCCGAATGACCTTGGTGAACACATTCTCAATGATGGAACGGCACAGCCCGGCCATAATGTCGTTGGGCTGCTTGCCGTTGCGCTGTTCGGTTACGATGCTGCTGTTCATAAACACGGTGCAGCGGCTGCCCAGCGCCGCAGGGCTTTGAGAAGAAAAGGCCGAAGCGGCGATTTCTTTGGTGGGAATGTGCAGCGAAGAGGCAAAGTTCTCCAGGAAAGAACCGCAACCAGACGAACACGCCTCGTTCACCACAATGTTGGTGATGATGCCCCCATCCAGCCAGATGGCCTTCATATCCTGCCCGCCGATGTCCAGCAGGAAGCTGGCCCCGGGCACATATTGCTCCGCTGCACGGGCATGGGCAACAGTCTCCACTGCATGGCATTCGGCTCCGAACGCCTTTGCAAACAGCACCTCGCCGTATCCGGTGGTGCCGGCCGCCAGAATGTCCAGCGTTGCGCCGGCGGCCCGGTAGCGGTCCCGCAGTGCGATCAGGGCCTTCTGGGCCACATTCAGCGGGCTGCCCTGGTTCGGGGCATAAAACACGTCCAGCAGGTTTTCCTGCTCATCCATCAGCACAAACTTCGTGGTGGTGCTGCCGGAGTCAATGCCCAGATAGGCATGCACCGTCTCCCCTGCCTTGGGCTGATACGGGGTCAGCACCGGTAGGCGGTGGCGGTTCAAAAAGGCTTCCTTTTCCGCTTCATCTTTAAAAAACGGCGGCGCAGACACTGCGGCTTCTGCCGAAACGGCCGGGGCATTCTCCAGCCGGGCCGCCAGTTCGCCGATGGCCAGCGGCTCCGATTGGCCCGCAAACAGGCTGTTTAGCGAAAGGGCCGTGCCCCGGGCAATCATCAGCTCCGGCTGGGGCGGAATCAGAGTCTCTTCCTCCGTCAGGTTCAGCCGCTGGGCAAAAACCTTGACCAGCGTTTTGTTGAAGGTCAGCGGGCCGCCCTCAAACACCACCGGCTTCTCGATGTCCAGGCCCTGGGCCAGGCCGCCGATGGTCTGCTTGGCAATGGCATGAAACGCTGACAGCGCCAGATTTTCCTTGGCCACGCCCTGGTTCAGCAGGGGCTGTATGTCCGTTTTTGCATACACGCCGCACCGGCCGGAAATATCATACACGCAGGTGCCCTGCGCGGCCATGGCGTCAAACTCCTCAATGGGCACCTTCAGAATGGAAGCCACCTCATCAATGAACGCGCCGGTACCGCCGGCACAGCTGCCGTTCATGCGGGTGTCCGCCACCTCCAGCGCGCCGCTGCCGGTGTTGGGCTTGAAAAAAATCATCTTGGCGTCCTGGCCGCCCAACTCAATGGCCGTGCGCACATGGGCGTACTGCTGGCGCAGGGCAATGGAGTTGGCCACGACCTCCTGAATGTAGGGCACCCCCAGCAGGGCCGCCACGCCCTTGCCGCCGGAGCCGGTGATCGCCAGACGAATCTTCGCCTCCGGGAATTTGCTCCAGAGCAGTTTCAGCGCCAGGGCCACGCTCTTCGCCTGGGCTGCCCCATGCCGCCGGTAATCCGAAAAGAGGGTCTCGCCCCCGTTTGCGGAAAGCGCCACGATTTTTGTGGTGGTGGAGCCAATGTCAATGCCCACCGTAAGCACCTGATTGTTCAATTCCGCTTGTTTCATTTGTCCATCCTTGCTGCCCGGCTGTGCAGGGGCCGCTTTGCTTTGGCCCTCCGGTCCGGTATTCCCCGCCTGCGGGCCGCGGTTCGGCTTTTGTCCAACCGAACCCTTTTCAGGCCGCGCACGGCAATGGGGAACCCTGCTTTACCTGTGCAAATTATGTCGGGTTTTATCGCTATTTTTCCGTAAAGTAAAATACAACGTTGACATTGCTTTACAAAAAGCTCCATCAATCGCTGCACCTTTATTATAGGAAGATTCAAATTTCACTGCAATAGTCCAATTTCGACAAACTCTCTTGTTCTGATCTGCGCGAAATTATGGATATTGGCTTCATCGCAACATTTCTCGGACCATTCCATGAACAAACTGTGACGAAATTGTCTCACATTCGCAAATCTGCCCATTTTCTTATAAAAAAGCACTGCGGCGGCACGCTCTCAATACGTGCTGCCGCAGTGCGGTAATTTACCGATTCTGTAATGTACAAACAGGCGCTGTCGGCCGTCAGCGGGCGCTGCCCAGAACGCCGTTCAGCAGGGCTTCCACCGTCTCCAGCGGTTCGCCGTCCCCCCACGGGTAAGCGGCAATGTCCCGGCAGCCCGCACGGTTCAGCAGAGCTTCTCCTTCGCTGCCCAGCAGCTTGCGGTAGGCAGCCTCCACCCTTTTCAGCTGTTCCTGTACCTGCTTCTGCTGGTCCGCGCTTTGGGCAGCCAGCCAATCTTTCGTGGTCGATGCAATCTCATCCTCGCTCAGGGTCGTACCCACGCCCCAGTTCATCAGGCTGGTCGCCTGGCGCACAGCCTCATTCTCGTCCTCACCGGGGGTCATCTCGTCCAGCAGGCCTTCCAGCTCCCGCACGGCGTCCTTTTTGAACTGCTCCTGAAAGGGCACCTCCTGCTCTGCAGGCTGCGTTTTCTCCGGTGATTGGGCCGGGGTGCTCTCTGTGCCTCCCGCCGGCACCTCCACCGCTTCCTGCTCGGGAGCGGCAGTGGCATCCGCGGCGGGCGCGGCCGTTGGCTGCGCTGCCTGCGAAACCGCACCCGCCGGTTCCAAAACCGCTGGGGCCGCGGTCGCCTGCGCCTGAGAAGAAGACACACTCTGCGCGCCGCAGCTGCACAGAACCAGCATCATACCGAGAACCACAATCAGCATCTGTTTTTTCATAAGGCGTTTCATCTCCTTGTCGATCCACCAACGCATTCAAAACCAATGGGCAGCACCGGAACGCATTCGCCTGGTGCTGCCCTTATTGTATGTGCCGGATGCATCGAACCGGCATCAAGATTTCTTCAATTTTGTCTAGCCATTCCGCTTCGTCACCGGGGCGGCTGCGGCATACGGCGATTTTCCAGCATGGAAGTCCCCTCTCCGTCCGCCACAATCACATGGTCGATCAGCTGTACGTCCACCATTTTCAGTGCATCCAGAATGCTTCGGGTGGTTAGCATATCCTCATGGGAGGGCAGCGCCACCCCCGCCGGATGGTTGTGCGTCAGGATGACCCCGGTGGCCCCCATGGAAAGCGCCGTCTGCACCACCTTGCGGATGGGAATGTGTACCTGATTCACCACACCTTCCGCCAGTTTGACCGTCTGCAAAATCTTCAGGCCATCGTCCACCCCGATCATGTACACCACTTCATGGTTCACCCCATGAAACAGCGGAACGCAATAATCCACCACATCGCTGCAGCTGGCCAGTTGGCGCACCTTGCGCCGGCGACTGTTCTGATAGTGCCGGTCCACCAGCAGCACCGCCCGCAGAAGCCGCGCACTGTTCGGGCCGATGCCCTCCACCTGGCAAAGCTCTTCCTCACTGGCCTCCAGCACCCTGGCAAAACTGCCGAACTTGTTCAGCAGCCGATGGGCAATGGGGTTGGTGTCCCGGCGGGGAATGGCAAAGTATAGCAGATACTCCAGCACCTCGTGGTCCGCAAAATCGTCCATCCCGCTGTTTTTCACGCGCTGGTGCATTCTGGCCCGATGATCCTGATGCAGCTGCTCGTCCATGTGCTCCGCCCCTTTTGCCCGGCTTTTCTCCGGTTACTGCTTGCCCTGTTATCAAAAACATTATATACTAAATCAGAATTGATGAAAAGAGAAAGCAGGCCGCTCCCATGAAAAGTTTTACCGCAGGCCCCAATGACGCTGGGGCACGTCTCTCCCGTTTTGTACTGAACGTCACGCAGAATCTTCCCAGCAGCGTGCTGTACAAGGGCTTTCGCAACAAGCGCATCAAGGTAAACGGCAAGCGCGCCCAGGCGGATTACCGGCTGGCCGAGGGCGATGTGGTGGAGTTGTACCTGAACGATGAGTTTTTCCCGCAGGCTCCTGCCAAAAAGGCCCCTGCCCCCCGCACCCGGCAGCCTGCACTCACCGTGATTTATGAGGATGATCAGATCGCCGTATTGTACAAGCCCGCTCACCTGCTGTGCCACTCAGACCGCACCGGAGACGCCAACCTGGTGGACGCCTTCATCGCTCGCCAGATCGAGCGGGGCGAGTACGACCCCAACGGAGAAAACGCGTTCTCCCCCGCCATCTGCAACCGGCTGGACCGCGGCACCGAGGGGCTGGTGGTGGCCGCCAAAACCGCCGCTGCCCTGCGGGAGATGAACCGCATCATCCGTGACAATGAGGTACACAAGGAATATCTGACCATCACCTGCGGTGTCCCCCCCAAAGGGCGCCATACGGCCTGGCTGCGCCATGACGAGCGCACCAACAAGGTCACCGTCCGGCCTGCCGCCGCCGAGGGCTACAAGGAAATCATCACCCAGGTGAACGTTGAGCGCACGGCCGGCCCCTTTGCCCTGTGCCGCATCGGCCTGATCACCGGCCGCACCCATCAGATCCGCGCCCACCTGGCTTTTCTGGGCGCGCCGGTGCTGGGTGACATCAAATACGGCAGCAAAAAGATGAATGAACGCACCGGCCTGCGCACGCAGGCCCTGTGTGCCGTCCGGCTCACCTTTGCCCAATTGCCCGAAACCAGCTGCCTGGCCGCCTTGAGCGGTGCCGTAATCGAGCTGCCCGCCCCGGCCATTCTGGCCCAGTTTGAGCAGCTGGCCAACAGCACCAAGCCCGGCCCCGATGCAGCCCCTCGCAAGCCTGGCGATCAGACTCCCCGCCGCCCGGCCCGGAAGCCTGCCGCGTCAACCGAAAAGAGATAATGCTGGTTCATGCCGCTTGCACAGGTGGCGAAGGTTCTTAGCCGAACCATTCCATCCCCATAAACCAATTATGCCCCCTGTGGTTCTTTCGGCCGGATTCTGCCAGCTGCATTGCTGACCGGCGAAAAACTCCCGCAGCGGGCATTTTATCGTTTATGATTCTGTTTTCGCGGATATACGGGCTGCATTACCCGATAAAATCGAAAAAAAAGAAACAGCAAATCACCGAAATGATCTGCTGTTTCTTGTGGTGGAGATGAGGGGGATCGAACCCCTTACCTCTTGAATGCCATTCAAGCGCTCTCCCAAGTGAGCTACACCCCCACAGGTACAAAACACATCTTCAATTGTGCTGCCGTCTCTCGACTGCTTTGTAATTATAGCAAGTTTTGTACCAGGTGTCAACCCTATTTTTCTGTTTTTTCAGTTCACTTTTCGGCGCACGGGTTTTCGTTCTCTGAAGGCGCCTGCGGTTCGGCCGCGGCCACCACCGGATTTCCCGCCTCGTCAATACCCTTCTGGGCCAAGCGGTCGTTCAGATATTCCCGCAAAAGTGTGTAGAGCACGGCAAAGGTGGGCACACCCACCAGCATTCCCACAAAGCCGAACAGGCCGCTGCCCACAATGATGGACACCAGCACCCACAGCGGGCTGAGGCCCGTGGAGTCGCCCAGAATGCGGGGGCCAAGCACGTTTCCGTCAAACTGCTGGAGCGCCAGCACAAAAATCACAAATTCCAATGCGCTCAGCGGGCTGAAGATCAGCAGAATCATCGTGCTGGGAATGGCGCCGATAAACGGGCCAAAGAACGGAATCACGTTGGTAACGCCCACGATTACGCTGATCAGCACCGCAAACGGCATACGCAGAATGCTGGTGCCCACATAGCACAGCAGGCCGATGATCACACTGTCGATGATCTTGCCGTTGATAAAGCCGCTGAAAATCGCATTGGCTTTGTGGCAGATTTCCAGGGTGCGGCGGGCCGCCTTTTCCGGCATCAGCGCCCAGATAAGCTTCCGGATCTGGCGCAGCAGCGTTTCTTTGCTCAGCATCATATACAGCGAGCTGATCACCGCTGTCAGGGCTGAAACCACGCCGCTGCCAATGGCCGCACTGTAGCTGACCACCTGCGGCAGCAGATCGCTCACGATGTCGGTTGCCTTGCGGATCAGGTCCTGATACGAGCCCACCAGTGCTTCCAGACCCGCGGTGTCTATGCCGTACTGTTCGCTCAGGTCGTTCACCAGCGTATTCAGGCTGCGCAGGTATTCCGGCACCCGGTTGATCAGCACGGTGATGCTCTGCACCACCTGCGGCAGCACGATGCGCAGCAGCAATCCCAGCAAAAGCAGGGTAACCAGATACGTCAGAATCACCGCAAAGGTACGGTGCTTTCCGCCCAGCAGCTTTTGCTGGAAGAACCGGGCCAGGCCATCCAGCAGGTACGCCAGCACCAGGCCCGCCATGAAGGGGCTGAGGATGCTCATCAGCTCTCCAAGAGCATCACTTACCACGTCCAAATTGTTTAAGGTCAAATACAGCACAATGCCGCCGGCCACCACGATCAGGTTGGAAGCAACCTGCTGGGTGACCTGCCACTTTCGCTCTTTCTCACGTTCCCCGTTTGACTTCATAGGTGTCCCTCTTTCCGGCCGGGCGATGCTCCGACCGCTGTTCTGACTTTATTATACTGTATCCCGCGGCGGTTTGCCATGCCTGCGGCAGAGAAAAGGCTCCCGATTTTTGTTTTTTGGGCAAGCCTATCTGCAAAACTCCAATCATTAAAACGAAAAAGCGGACGGCAACATTTCACTTTGCCGTCCGCTTTTCATAAGAAGTCGATTGGATTGATTGGGGGCACGCGCATTTTCGTGTGAAAGCTTATTCCACCGTTACGCTCTTGGCCAGGTTGCGGGGTTTATCCACATCACAGCCGCGCAGAACGCTCATATAATAGGCAAACAGCTGCAGCGGCACAATGAGCAGAAGCGGCATGAAAATGTCCTCGTATTCCGGCAGCCGCACCACATAGTCGGCCACGTCCTCCGGCACCTTGGCGTTCTCCCGTGTGAACAAAATCACCCGGGCGCCGCGGCTGCGGGTCTCCTTCACGTTGGAGATGGTTTTTTCGTAGATGGACTGCTGGGTGGCCAGCGCCACCACCGGGGTACCCTTCACCACCAGTGAAATGGTGCCGTGCTTCAGCTCACCGGCGGCGTAGGCGTCCGAGTGAATGTAGCTGATCTCCTTCAGCTTCAGGCTGCCCTCCAGCGAAAGGGCATAGTCAAACCCGCGGCCCATAAAGAACAGATCGGTGCTGTTCATGAACTGGCTGGCCAGGTACTTGATGCGCTCACAGTCGTCCAAAATGGGCTGCTGCAGATCTGCCGAAGCCTGCAGCTGCGCGGTCAGGCGGCGGGCCTCGGCCTCATCCAGCTTGCCCTTGGCCATAGCCAGCCGCAGCGCAAACAGGTACAACACGCACAGCTGCACGGTGTAGGCCTTGGTGGAGGCCACTGCGATCTCCGGGCCGGCATGCGTATACAGCACATAGTCGGCAGCGCGGGCAATGGAAGAGCCCACCACATTGACCACCGCCAGCACCGGCACGCCCTGCTCTTTGGCCAGCCGCAGGGCCGCCAGGGTGTCGCTGGTCTCGCCGCTCTGGCTGATGATGATCATCAGGTCTTTTTTCGACAGGATCGGGTCCCGATAGCGGAACTCACTGGCAATATCCACCAGGGCCGGAACCCGTGCCAGCTTCTCAATGGCGGCACTGCCCACCATACCGGCATGCATGGCCGTGCCGCAGCCCACCAGATGCACGGTTTCGATGTTCCTCAGCACCTCATCAGTCAGTTCCGGAATGCCCAGATCCGGCAGCCCTTCCTGCACGCGGGGGCCAACCGTCGCCTTAATGGCCCGGGGCTGCTCATGAATTTCCTTCAGCATAAAGTGCGGGAAGCCGCCCTTCTCCGCCGCTTCCATATCCCAGTCCGCGGTCAGGCGCTCCTTTTCCACGGTCTGGCCAAACTCGTTGTAGAAGGTGATGCCGTCCCGGCGCAGCACGGCGATGTCGCCCTCATCCAAAATGCTGTAATCCCGGGTGTACTTCAGCAGGGCGGGAATGTCCGAGGCCAGGAAGTTCTCCCCTTCGCCGTAGCCCACGATCAGGGGGCTTTCCTTGCGAACCGCAAACACCTCATCCGGGAAATCCTTGAACAGCACGCCGATGGCATAGCTGCCCCGCACCTTGGCCAGGGCCGCCATGATGGCCGCCAGCGGGTCGCCGGTGTAGCAGGAGTCGATCAGCTTTACCAGGACCTCTGTGTCGGTGTCGCTCTCGAACGTATAGCCCTTTTTCATCAGGCTTTCTTTCAGGCGGCCGTAGTTTTCAATAATGCCGTTGTGCACCAGGCTGATGCGCGCGGAGGACTGCGGGTGGCTGTTCACATCGCTGGGGGCACCGTGGGTGGCCCACCGGGTGTGGCCAATGCCGCAGCTGCACGGGGGCAGCACTTCGCCCTCCAGCTTCTTTTTCAGCACAGCCAGGCGGCCCTTTGCCTTCACCACCTTGATGTCCGGGCCAATGGCCAGTGCCACGCCCGCCGAGTCATAGCCGCGGTATTCCAGCTTGGAAAGGCCCTCGATCAAAACTTCCGTCGCGTTTCGGCTGCCGATATATCCAACGATTCCACACATAATTCGTTTTCTCCTCATCCGGAACGGCATAAAAAAGGCAACACAACTCCTGGGCCTGCCCCTTTCCCCTGTATGGCAAAGCGGCAGGCCGACCCTCCGGGTGCTGTATACTTCCAGCGCCCGGACCCAGCTATGCACGTTCCATTCACTTTTCCTGCGCCCGGCACCAACCGGCCGGAACGCCATTTTTGTTTCGGTTTTCTGTTTCACGAACACTCGCGTTTCAAAGCAGTGCAGAACGGCACAGCCGCTTTCCGGGCTGCCGCCGACTTCGCTTCGCAAAACAGATAGGTGTCTGCACAAGGCAAACATTTATAGAGAGGTCGCCGTAAACGGCCCCAGCAAAACGCAGTTCTTCGCTCACACTGCGCTTTTTTCAAATTCTGGCCTGCTGTCAGGTGGATTTGTTTCGGCATTGCTGCCGGTTTTTGTCCCCTGCTCCTGGCTGGAACGGCCCTCAGCCAAAAGGACATCCGCCGAATCTTTCGATGATCCTTTTCCTCGTCACCCGCACGGCTCTCACCCGCGTGGCCCGGCGCTCATTCATTCCCGAATGTGCAGCATCGCTCCTTCTTTAATTTTAATCAGATTTCTTTTGAGATGGAATGCCCGGCGCTCAGTGTAAAAAGCGCAGTTTGGGGCGAATTCGGATGACGTACCACCGGGTCAGGTTCACGATCGACCGATCGTATGCCACAAAAGCAATGTTTGCCGTCACCAGCAAAACCGCCACCATGGCCTGGCCCATTTCCCGATACTCCGCCGCCAGCTCCGGCATGGGAAACACCGTCAGCACCAGCGTGTACATCACCAGAATGGACAAATTGAACACGCCTAGCTTGGCTGCCCCGCGCACCAGTGCAAAGCGAAGCCGATCCAACCGGACCTTCACCAGCGGGTAGTGCCCCAAAATGAACACAAAGGCCAGTGCCATTTCCTTTTCCGGCACCAGAATTAGCGCCAGAATCGCCACGGCCGCAAACAGCAGCCAGGCGGTTTTCAGGCCGCACTCCAGGGCCACCGGCACCAGCAGCAGCCCGCTGATGGCCGGTGCGCAGAAGGTCGCGCAGGGGATCACGCTGCCCAGCAGCATCATCGAAAGAGCAAATGCACCGATTACACCGCTCAGCGCAACGCGGCTGCTTTTGCTCGTCCTTCTCATACCCGATCCTTCCGCTGTGTCATCCTTTGCCGCAAGGCCCAGTGCCTCACTCTCCATTCAAAAGATACCAAAAGGATACACCTTCCGGTCAAAAATTACAATCATAAACAAGCAATGTTATCAGAATGTTTACTTTTGTGGCACAATCGGCCTCTCGCTTTGTTACTTTTCCCGAGAATTTCTCCATACAATTTGTCTTTTTGGCATCTCTTTTGCACAATATTTCATTCATTTTTATCACGGATTCTCCGGCGGCATCTGCGACACGGTGCAGAATTCGTATCCGTTCTCGCGGAACCAGTCGATGATGTCCGGCAGGGCCTGTGCCGTGGTTTTGGTGGCCTTGGTGTCGTGCATCAGCACCACGCAGGTGCTTTGCCCCTTCGCCTCGCCAATGACATTTTCATAGATTTCCCGGGCACTGGGGTGGCCCCCCACCGCGTCCTCCGCGCATACATTCCAATCCAGATAGCGGTATCCCTTCTCCGCGGCCTGCCGCTTCAGCGTTTTCATAATTTCACTGCCCCCATACCGGTGGCTCACAGTGTTGGTGCTGCCGCCAGGGAAACGCAGCCAATGAATCTGCGCCACATCCACATAGGGTACCAGCTGCTGACGCAGTTCCTTCAGGTCCGCCCAATAGGCTTCGGCGCTGGCATAAATGTCCCGGTACTCATGGGTGCAGCTGTGCAGCGCGATCTCGTTCCCCTCCGCCACAGTGCGCTTCAAAATGGGCAGATGATCCCGGTTGTTCTCCGCTGCAATGACAAAAAAGGTCGCGTTGACCCCTTTCTCTTTCAAAACATCCAACACCGTTTCGGTGGTGGCGCTGGGGCCATCGTCAAAGGTCAGATAGACCCGCTTCTCCTGTGCCTGCCCGTCCGTCTGCGCCTGCACGGCCTGCACCGCCCAGGGGTCTGCCGCCGCCGTTTTCAGGTCCTGCTGCGTGCAGCCCCGCACCGGGGAAACGCACCGCGCCCACAACACCCCCGCCAATACCAAGCAGCTGGCACCCCACAGGGTCGTTATAATGTGCCGCTTTGCCTTCATCGAACCTCTCATTTTGTCCCCTCCTGCCCGCCCGGCCGCTTTCTTGATTTCCCGCTGCCAAGCCTCTATACTTATAGCTATGACATTGACCGCCGGCTTATCCCGGCTGACAGGAGAAAAACATGGAAATTGCAACGTTACTTTTGGCCGCGCTGGCGTGCGTGCTGAGCCTGGCTTCCCTGCTTCGCCGCCCGGCCGGCGGCCTGACCGGGGAAGACCTGGAAAAGGTCCGGCAGGATCTTCTGGCGGAGGTGCGCCTGACCCGGCAGGAGCTGACCGGCACCCTGACCCAGGGCGCTTCCCAACAGGCCGACGTTCAGCGCCAGGCCGCCGAACAGCAGGACAAGCATTTGCAGCAGGCCATGCAGCAGCTGGCCGCGCAGCAAAAAACCGCACTGGAATCCACGCTGTCTCAGCTCACGCTGATGAGCCAGCAGCTGCAGGGCACCGCCAGCCAGCAGAACCAGCAGCTGGAGGCCATCCGCGGCAGTGTGGAGACGCGGCTTTCCGCCCTTCAGGCCGACAACAACCAGAAATTGAACGAAATGCGCCAGACCGTGGACCAGAAGCTGGAAAAGGCCCTGGACGAAACGTTGAACCGCAGCTTCAGCCAGGTAAGCCGCCAGCTGGCCGAGGTCTACAAGGGCCTTGGCGAAATGCAGACCCTTGCGGCCGGAGTCGGCGACCTGAAAAAGGTGTTGAGCAACGTTAAAACGCGCGGCATTCTGGGTGAAATTCAGCTGGGCGCCATTCTGCAGGAACTGCTCACCCCTGACCAGTACGCCGAAAATATCGCCACCCGCCCCGGCAGCACGCAGCGGGTGGAATTTGCCCTGAAGCTGCCCGGAGACGGCGAGCAGCCGGTGTGGATGCCCATTGACGCCAAATACCCCGCCGACGCCTACGAGGCGCTGCTGGACGCCTACGACACCGCCGATCCCGCCCAGGTGGACGCCGCCGCCAAAGAGCTGGACCGCCGGGTGCGCAGCTTCGCCAAGGACATTCACGACAAATACATCGAGCCGCCCGCCACAACGGATTTCGGCGTGATGTTTCTTCCGGTGGAAGGGCTGTACGCCGAGGTGGTGCGCCGTGGCACAGCCCAGCGCATCCAGCAGGATTACAAAGTGGTGGTAGCCGGCCCCACCACCATGTCCGCCCTGCTGAACAGCCTGCAGATGGGCTTCCGGACGTTGGCCATCCAGAAGCGCTCCGGCGAAGTCTGGGGCGTGCTGGGCCGGGTACGCACCGAGTTTGACACCTTCGCCAAGGCCCTGAGCCAAACGCAGAACCGCCTGAATCAGGCCTCCAATGAGCTGGAAAATCTGGTGGGCGTACGCACCCGCCAGATTCAGCGCCGACTGGACGAGGTATCTCGCCTGTCTCCCGACGACGGCGGCTCTGCCCAGCTGACCAGTTTGAAATGACCATCTGTCGCCATATTTTTCTTGGGTGTCAAAGGGCGGCAAAGCTTCTTTTACAAAAGTCTTGACTTTGCCGCAATGGTTGTGCTAAAATATGTCTTGCGGTTTCCGATAGAATTCGGCCGTTTGATATGCGAGGGTGGCGGAATCGGCAGACGCGCACGTTTGAGGTGCGTGTGGTAACACCATGGGGGTTCAAGTCCCCTCCCTCGCACCATATCGAGTGTTCATAACAGATTTGATGTTATGAACACTCGATTTTTTTATGCTTCTTTTGGAGAGCAAGCATTTCGCCTGCTCTCCTTCGTTATGCGGGGATATATTCCACGGCCATGCACTCGCCGTATGAAATCGGCGGCAACCAGGATCCTGCATCTGCTGAACATGATGAAGGCGCTGTACAGCACCGAGATTCTGTGCACCCAAGACGGCGAATATCCGGTACTGTAACATACCACTCTGCGAGCAATCATAACCGTTTCTGGTATGTTTGCTCTTTTTTATTGGCCTCTTTGATGAAAAAGACGGCGCTTGATTTTCTCCCAAACACGCTTATCTTGTTTCAGGCGTCCACCATTCAAAATGCGCCCTCATTTTCACCAAATCCGCCGCCTTGAAATCCGACTTGCTGCGCGATATACTGGAAGCACAGATCATTTTGCCGATCTGTGGCTGCATGGCGGCCCTGCGATGGATCGGCCGCGAATTATTTTACGAATTGAAGAAAGAAGGGTCTTTTCCATGAAATCTTTGATGCTGCTTGTCACTTACACCGCACGCCCCGGCCAGCGGGAGGCCTTTTTAAACGAAGTCGCTGCAGCCGGGTTGCAGAGCAAAATTCAGCAGGAGGACGGCTGCCTGCGTTACGATTACTTCCGCTCCGTGCAGGATGCCGATGAGCTGCTTCTGGTGGAGGTCTGGGCCAGCGAAGCTCAGCAGAAACAGCATATGCTGCAGTCCAATATGGCGCAGCTCACCCAGATCAAGAATCGCCATATTGCATCCACGAAGCTGGATCGGGTCAGCCAGGAATAAGCCAGTCCCGCAACACAACGGAATTCGATTTTCTAAAGCAACTTTTAAAGCAAAACGAGCGGCAGATTTTTACCATCTGCCGCTCGTCTTATTATAACGTTATAAGAATGACCAATCGCTTTGTTTTGCCGCGCACTTTTTGCTGCATTTGCTTAATACTGCTCGATGCGGCGCTGCTTGCGCAGCTGATTGCGCTTTTCGCCGGCGGCCCACTCTGCCTTCTCCTCGTCCGTTTCCAGAATCAGGCCCGGAACCGGCGTGGGATGGTCGTTCTCATCCAGGGCAACCATCACAAAATAGGCCGTATTCACCAGCTTACGCTCGCCGCTCTTCATTTCTTCCACATAGCTGTCCACCCGAACTTCCATCGAGGTATGTCCAACATAGGTGAGCTTGCCTTCCAGAATCAAGGTATCGTTCAGATGAACCGCCTCTTTAAACTGCAGGCTGTCCACCGAAGCGGTCGTCTGGTTGCAGCGGGCATGGCGGCGGGCCACAACACCGGCCACAATGTCGATCCACTCCATCAGCTGGCCGCCGAACAGACGCCCTGCACCGTTGATGTGGCTGCTTAAAATAATCTGGGTCTGAATCACGGCGGAATCCGCCACATGACGCATCAAACGCTCTTCCATAAAAAGACCTCCCTGTCCTTTTTCAATGCCCCCAGTACGGCCGACGGCTGCTCATTTTGAAAGAGCCACACACTGCTCTTGTCGCTCGTTCGGCCGTTTTTTGGGGATTGCCTTCAGTATACTATTCCCGCAAAATCTTTACAATCGTCAGGCAAAACAGGATTTTTGTTAAATTTTGCGGCGCATTTGTGCAATCCCCACTAAACCTGTAGATTTTTGACATTTTGCTTTTCGGCTGCCAGTATTGGTATATCTTTTACAAATTATTCTTATATCTTTTGTGCAAGTTGTTTGCTTCCATTTTGTTTTTGCTCTCTTACCAATTCTACACACGGATAACCCACCCCTAAGCTCAGTCGAGGGTTCGCGTCGAGCCTTCCCCCTGTTTTGGCAGGTTCTTCATACAACTCTCGTCTTTTTTGCGCGCGGTGCTTGACAGAATCCGCCTTGCGGAATATGATTGTCTTACAATTTAATGTTGGGGAGCTTGTGCAGCAGGCTGAGAGGAAGTATGCAAACTTCGACCCGTAAAACCTGATTTGGGTAATGCCAACGTAGGGATTTCAGAGCCGTTTTCAGGCGCAGTTGTTCCATGCTGGGCAGCTGCGTCTGTTCTTTTTCCGCCCCGGCAAATCAATCTTATTCTGGAACGCAAAGGAGAAGCAACGATGTCAAACACTGTTTACACCACCCAGATGGACGCGGCCCGCAAGGGCATCGTGACCCCGCAGATGGAGGCCGTCGCCAGGAAAGAGCAGATGCCTGTGGACGAACTGATGGCTCTGATGGCGCAGGGCAAGGTGGTCATCCCCGCCAACAAGGCGCACACCTGCCTGAACCCCGAAGGCGTTGGCTCCATGCTGCGCACCAAAATCAACGTGAACCTGGGCGTGAGCCGGGACTGCAAGGATTACGATGTGGAAATGCAGAAGGTCATGAGCGCCGTCAATATGGGTGCTGAGGCCATCATGGATCTTTCCAGCCACGGCAACACCCAGCCCTTCCGCAAAAAGCTCACCGCCGAATGCCCCGCCATGATCGGCACTGTGCCGGTGTACGACAGCGTCATTCATTACCAGCGCGACCTGGCCACCCTCACCGCCAAGGATTTCATTGACGTGGTGCGTCTGCACGCAGAGGACGGCGTGGACTTTGTTACCCTGCACTGCGGCATTACCCGCAAGACCATCGACCAGATCCGCCGCCACAAGCGCAAGATGAACATCGTCTCCCGTGGAGGCTCTCTGGTGTTTGCCTGGATGTGCATGACCGGCAACGAGAACCCCTTCTATGAATACTACGACGAAATTCTGGACATCTGCCGCGAGCACGACGTGACCATCTCTCTGGGCGATGCCTGCCGCCCCGGCTGCCTGGCCGACGCCACCGACGTGTGTCAGATCGAGGAGCTGGTGCGCCTGGGCGAGCTGACCAAGCGCGCCTGGGAGAAGGACGTGCAGGTCATGGTGGAAGGCCCCGGCCATGTGCCCATGGACCAGATCGCCGCCAACATGAAGGTGCAGCAGACCATCTGCATGGGTGCCCCCTTCTATGTGCTTGGACCTCTGGTCACCGACATTGCTCCCGGCTACGACCACATCACAGCCGCCATCGGCGGTGCCATTGCCGCCATGAACGGCGCAGCCTTCCTGTGCTATGTGACCCCCGCCGAGCATCTGGCCCTGCCCAACCTGGACGACGTAAAGCAGGGCATCATTGCCAGCAAGATCGCCGCCCACGCCGCCGACATTGCCAAGGGCGTAAAAGGCGCCCGGGACATTGACGACAAGATGGGCGACGCCCGCCGCAAGCTGGACTGGGAAGCCCAGTGGGCCTGCGCCATTGATCCGGACACTGCCCGTGCTATCCGGGACGACCGCTCGCCCGAGCACGATGATACCTGCTCTATGTGTGGCAAGTTCTGCGCCGTGCGCAGTATGAACAAGGCCCTGGCCGGCGAGTACATCGACATTCTGTGATGAATCGCCGATTTGCTGCACCATTCAAATTCAAATCCTGACCAAAAACGCCAAGCGCCCTGCGCTGCCGAATTTTTCGTGCAGCGCAGGGCGCTTTTTCATTCTTGATTCAGTTGTGAAACCAGCTTCTGCAATCAGAACTGCTTCTCCAGCTCCGGCCAGAAGGGCGAGAAGTCAAAGGTGGCAAAATAGTCCGCCGGGGTCTCGGCGCGGCGGATCAGCTCATGGCTGCCATCCTCCTTCAGCAGCACCTCGGCGCTGCGCAGCTTGCCATTGTAATTATAGCCCATCGAGAAGCCATGCGCACCGGTGTCATGAATCACGACCACGTCGCCGATGTTGATTTCCGGCAGCATCCGGTCCACCGCAAACTTGTCGTTGTTTTCGCACAGGCCGCCGGTCACATCGTACTTATGGTCGCAGGGGGCATTCTCCTTGCCCAGCACGGTAATGTGGTGATAGGCCCCATACATGGCGGGGCGCATCAGGTTGGCCGCACAGGCGTCCAGGCCGATGTACTCCTTGTAGATGTGCTTCTGGTGCAGCACGGTGGAAACCAGGTGGCCGTAGGGGGCCAGCATAAAGCGGCCCAGCTCAGTGAAAATGGCCACATCGCCCATGCCCTCCGGCACCAGAATCTCTTCAAACTGCTTGCGCACACCCTCGCCGATGACCTGAATGTCGTTGGCGGGCTGCTCGGGGCGGTAGTCTACACCCACGCCGCCGGACAGGTTCACAAACGCAATGTGCGCGCCGGTGGCCTTGTGCAGGCGCACCGCCAGCTTGAACAGAATGCCCGCCAGCATGGGGTAGTATTCGTTGGAGACGGTGTTGCTGGCCAGGAACGCATGAATGCCGAAGTGCTTCACGCCCTTGGCCATCAGCTTTTTATAAGCCTCTACCATCTGCTCCTCGCTCATTCCGTACTTGGAATCGCCGGGGTTGTCCATGATGTCGTTGCCCATGCTGAACACGCCGCCCGGATTGTAGCGGCAGCACACGGTCTCGGGAATTCCGGCCACCTGCTCCAGGAACTCCACATGGGTCAGGTCATCCAGATTGATGTAGGCGTTCAGATCGTAGGCCTTCTTCATGTCCTGCGCGGGGGTCACGTTGGAAGAGAACATAATGTCGCTGCCCGAAAAGCCGCAGGCCTGGCTGAGCATCAGCTCGGTGTAGGAAGAGCAGTCCACTCCGCATCCCTCTTCCTGCAGAATCTTCAACAGGTAGGGGTTCGGGGTCGCCTTCACGGCAAAATACTCCTTGTAGCCCTTGTTCCAGCTGAACGCCTGATTCAGGCGGCGGGCGTTCTCGCGAATGCCCTTCTCGTCATACAGATGAAACGGCGTGGGCACGTCCTGAATGATTTCTTGTGCCTGCGCCAGTGTGATAAACGGTTTCTTTTCCATTGCAATCCATCCCCTCGATTGTTTATCGCCCAGTTCGCAGCAGTCGATTCCAGGCGCTTTATTACGCAATAGTACCATTATAGGCGAAATGCCCCGGTTTGGCAACCGCACCCGCCGATTTTGCAGCCGGTTTGGGCGCCTGTCAGTATTCCACCCCGCGCCGGGCCGAAATGCCCCGGTCGTAGGGGTGCTTTTCCTTCACCATATGGGTCACATAGTCGGCCGCTTCCAGCAGCCAGGGGGCGGGGCCGCGGCCCGTCACCACCACTTCCGCCGCAAGGGCCGTTTGCCTGGTCAGCTCCCGCAGTGCATCCTCCGGCAAAAAGCCCAGGCGCGCTGCATCCAGCACCTCGTCCAGAATCAGCAAATCGCACCGGCCCTGCCGCGCCATGGCCATGCCCTCGGCAAAGATCTCCGCCTGCCGCACAGCGCATTCCGCTTTTTGTGCTTCGTTCATCTGAAAGGTAAAGCAGGCGGCCGTTTTGCCCCGAAGAATGGTGATGCCCGGTGTTTTCTCCAGAAAATCCACTTCGCCAGTGCCGCGGCCCTTCAAGAACTGCACCAGACAAACCGTCTGCCCACAGCCAAGGGCACGCACAGCCAGCCCAATGGCCGCCGTGGTTTTTCCCTTTCCATCGCCGTAATAAACATGAAGCATCGTTGGTTTCTCCTTATTTCCGGGGTCACGGTTTACAGCCGCACCACCAGAAGCGTACCTTCACCCTCCAGAAGGATGGGCCGGCGGCCGGCCGGCACAAAGAAGCAGTCAGCGCTCTTCCATGGCAAGGTGGTGTCCTCGGCCTGCACCGTGCCGTGGCCTTCCAGAAACATCAGGGCGGTAAAGCTTGCATCGTCACCCGCCAGGGCGGTTTTTCCGCAGACGCGCTGCCGCTCCACGGAAAAATACTTGCAGGCGCACAGGCGGGCGCGGCCCTCCTCGTTCTCCTGGGCCTCTAGAATCTGCGGCCGGGCCGTGGTGTCCAGCACGTCCAGCGCTTTGTCCAGATGCAGCTGCCGCAGCTGGCCATACCGGTCCTTCCGGCCGTAGTCGTACAGCCGGTAGGTCACATTGGAGCTTTGCTGCACCTCGCACAGCAAAATGCCTGCCCCGATGGCATGCACCATGCCCGCCGGAATGAACACCACCTGCCCCTTGTGCACCGGCACCTCGTTCAGCACCTGCGTGAGGGTTCCGTTCTTCACCCGAGCTGCCACCTCTTCCTTGCTCACCGGCTGGGAAAAGCCGCAGTAAAGCCGGGCGCCGGGCTGGCAGTCCATGATGTACCACATCTCGTTTTTTCCGTACTCGTTTTCCCGGGCCAATGCATATTCATCGCCGGGATGCACCTGAATGGACAGGTCCTTCCGGGCATCAATGAGCTTGATCAGCAGCGGGAAGCGCTCCTGTGCCTGGCATTTCCAGCCCCAGCGTCCCCGGCCGATCCGCGCAAGATATTCGCCGAAGGGCATTCCGCGGGCCGGGCCGCTGGCCACCAGGCTCTGCCCGGCCTCATGGGCCGAAAGCTCCCAGCTTTCCGCAATCACGTCGTAATCGCAGTGCTTGCCGTACCGGTCCCGAAGGGCGGTGCCGCCCCAGAGGTTGTCCTTGAACACCGGCTCCAGCCGCAGAATGGGGTCTGCCGCCATTTTCCGGCCATCGCCGCTCTGGGGCATCTCCTGCAGGTCGCCGTCCTGCCGGGCAGGAGCCAGCTCGCCCAGGCTCACCTCGATTAGCACCAGATCCTCCGCGCCGGGGTTGGTCAGCTGATGGGCCACGCCGGGCCGCACCAGCACGCTCTCGCCCACGTCATAGATTCTGCGCTCACCGTCCAGCGCAATGGCCGCCTGCCCTTTCACGATGGACCACTGCTCACTGCGGCGGTGGTGCATATGGTTCGTCAGGCTGCGTCCCGGGAACACCGTGAGCTTTTTCACCTGATAGCCCGGCCCGGCGCTAAGCCGCTGTTTAACGCCCCAGGCCGTATAATACACGTCGGCTTCATCAAAATGCCCGGCGGACTCTTCCTGATGCTCCGCCAGCAGCCGCCGCACCTGATCGGTCTGGTCCGCCCGGGCCAGATAGACGGCATCGGAAGTGTTCACCACCGTTACCCCTTCCAGCCCGGTGGCCGCAATCAGCTGCCCGGGCGCAAAGTTCAGCAGCGCCACATTCTTGCAGCCCTCCTGAATGGTGTGCCCCACATCCTGCCGGTAATACTCCCGGAGGGACTCCAGGTTCACCACCCGCTGCCAATCAAAACTGCCTTCCAGCAGGGTCATGCGGCCGCTTCGGGCGGTCAGTGCATCGCCCAGGCTCACCGCGGGCACCTGAGCCATGGCGGCGGCCGGTACCGTCACGTAGCGGCCGCTTCGGTCCAGACTGCGCAGGCAGTGTGCCATTCGCTCCACCAGCTCCGGGCAGTACCGGTTCATTTCATGCAAAAAATCCCCCGCGCGGCCCATCAGCAGGCCGGTATCCCACAGCCAGCCCTCCTGCATCAGGCGGTACGCCTCTTCGCCGCCATGGGGGGTGCGATAGGCCACGCCGTCCTCGTTCTGGCGCAGAAAGCCGTACCCCTCCGCGCCGCTTCTCGGCCGCACGCCAAGGCACACCAGCCGTCCCTGTTTCAGCAGAGCCGTGCCCTCCTGAATGGCTTCCTTATAGCCCTCCCCTTCGATCACATGGTCGGTGGAAACCACCAGAAAGCTTTCTGATTCCGGGGCGCACAGGCAGGCCAGCACCAGCGCCGGGGCGGTGCGGCGGCCCTCTTCTTCGCAGAAGCAGCGGAATTTCAGCTCCCGAAAATCCTGAAGCTGCCCCTCCACAATGTGCCGGTACTGGGCCGCCGTCACGATCCAGAACTCATCGCAGAAGGCCAGATTGCGGGCAATGGCCTCCTGAAACAGTGAATGGTTGTTTTTCAGGGGAACAAACTGTTTCGGAAAGTCCCTGCGGGAGAGCGGCCACAGCCGGTCACCGGTTCCTCCCGCCAGCACAATGCACTTCATGTTCTTCCCCTTTCTTCCGGTTTGTCGGTTTATTCCGCAAAGGTGCCTTTCAGATCAAACATATGGTTCATCGGGCCGCTGCCCTTGCCCAGATCCAGCATGGCGGCCAGTGCGCCGGAGATGTAGGCTTTCGCCCGCTCCACCGCTTCGTCCAGGCTGCAGCCCTTGGCCAGATTGGAGGCAATGGCGCTGGACAGGGTGCACCCCGTGCCGTGGGTGTTGGGGTTGGCAATGCGCCGGCCCTGATACCAGCGGGCGCCCTCTTTGCTGTACAGAAGGTCGTTGGCATCGTTCAGCTGGTGGCCGCCCTTGCACAGAACGGCACAGCCATAGGCCTCGTAAATGGCCTTGGCCGCCCGCTCCATATCCTCGGCGGTACGGATGTCCATTCCGCTGAGCACCTGGGCCTCCGGAATGTTCGGGGTAATGAGGGTGGCCAGCCCGAGCAGCTTGCCCTTCAGCGTTTCAATGGCCTCGTCGCTGATGAGCTTCGCCCCGCTGGTGGCCACCATCACCGGGTCAATGACCAGATTTTCGGCCTTGTACTGGGTCAGCTTCTGGGCGATCACCTCGATCAGCGCACTGGAGGACACCATGCCGGTTTTCACGGCATCCGGCCGGATGTCCGTAAAGATACAGTCCAGCTGGTTGGCCAGAAATTCCGGCGTGACTTCCATAATGCCGTAAACGCCGGTGGTGTTCTGGGCGGTCAGGGCGGTAATGGCGCTCATGGCATACACGCCGTTGGCCGTCATGGTTTTGATGTCCGCCTGAATTCCGGCGCCGCCGCTGGAATCACTGCCCGCAATGGTCAATGCTGTTTTCATAAAGCACCTCTCTGCTCTTCTGCATTTTATCATTGGCAACGCGGCGCTGCACAAAGCCGGACACCCGGCTGGCCGTGCATCGCATTGCGCTCACTGCTCCCGATTGTTCAGCAGCTGCTTCAGCTCTTTCATAAACGTGTCAATGTCACTGAACTGACGATACACCGAGGCAAAACGTACATAGGCCACCTCGTCGATCTGCTTCAGCTCCTCCATGGCCAGCTCGCCAATGCGGCCGCTGCCCACCTCGCGCTCATAGCCGCTCATCAGAACCTGCTCGATGTTGTCCACGGCTTTTTCCAGCATTTCGTAGGTCACCGGGCGCTTTTCGCAGGCCCGCTGCAGGCCGCGCAGCAGTTTCTGGCGGTCAAACGCCTCCCGCGAGCGATCTTTTTTGACCACCATCATGGGGACCGTCTCCACCACTTCATACGTTGTAAAGCGTCTTTTGCAGCGCGGGCACTCCCGGCGGCGGCGAATGCGCGCCCCGTCGTCTGCCGGGCGGGAATCAATCACTTTGGAATCGGCCTCACCGCAATAGGGACATTTCATGGTCAGTTCCTCCTCTGGGAAGTATTCAAAGCTGTTTCCCTCTTGGGGAAACCTGGGGTTGTTTCAATGGGAATTGCCCGGCACGCCCTGCCAGACCTCATCCGCCAGGCGCTGCACATGGGCCATGGCTCGGGTCAGCTGGCCGGTCTCCCGGTAGCTGTCCCGATACAGCTCGATCACGCCGTCACCGGCAAAGCCGCCCTGCCGCAGTTCCCGCAGCAGCCCGGCAAGGTCCTCGTGCCCCTCGCCGGGCGGCAGGCAGGTGTACTGCTCGTCCGCGTCACTCAGATGCAGGTGGCAGATGTTCTCCGGCCCCATGGCGCGCATCATCTCCAGGGCAGTCACTCCCGCCCGGCGGGCCTGCTTCAGGTCCAGCACAAACCGGACCGGCCGGTCCGCACACTGGCGCAGGGCCAGCACCTGCTGTGGGTCACCGCACTGGCAGCGCACCACATTTTCATAGGCAACGGTCACACCGAATTTCTCGCCCTCTTCAGCCAGGCGGCAAAAGCGCCGGGCGTGTTCCTGCGGGGGCAGCGGACGATTTTTCACGTTGCCATGCAGCACCAGAATGTGTGCCCCCAGCATCCGGCACACCTCAAAATAGCGCCGGTACAGCCGCAGGCCGTCCTCAAATCGGGGCGTGTATTCGCTGAAGAAAAAGAAGGTTTCCATGCTGGAGCTGAACGGGTGAATTGAAATCAGGTTGGTGTTCCGGCAGCGCAGCTGCGCCGCCAGGCGTTGCACATAATCCGGCTCCAGCTCCCGGAATGTATTCAGAAAGATCTCCATACAGGGCGGGGCCAGCTGCTGGGTTTTGCTCAATGCCTCCATGGTATCCTGCGGATAAAAGCAGGCGGTGGAAATGCCGCATTGCACGGGTCGTCTCTCCCCTCTCTTCGCCATTTTCAGCGCAGAATCGCTGCCCGGCCGCCCCATTGTTTTGGCGGCCTTCTTCATAAAAAGCACAAAAGGCATGGGGTCCCGGGGCCAACCCCAGCCCCATGCCTTCTGGCCGTTTTAACGGGCGGTATGCTTTTTCTTGTTCGGGCGCTTGCCTTCCCACAGCACCCACAGAGAGGTGGTCAGGCACAGCGAGGTGTAAACACCGGAAATCATGCCGACCATCAGGGGCATGGCAAAGGTAAAGATGCTGTCCAGCCCAAACACAACGGCCATCACGCAGATGGTGGCCAGCGCCAGGCAGGTGGTCAGCGTAGTGTTGATGGAACGGCGCAGGCTCTGGTTCACGCTGTGGTTCACCAGCTCTTCAAAGGGCATCTTGTCGCCGTAGAGGTTGCGGTTTTCACGAATGCGGTCATACATAACCACGGTATCGTTGATGGAGTAACCCAAAATGGTGAGCATGGCCGCCACAAAGTTGCCGTTGAGGGGAATGCACATCAGCACAAACGCACCAAACACCGCAACCAGGTCGCTGAACAGGGCGATCACCGCGATCACACCGGCAGGCAGGCCGCCGATGCGGCGGAAGCGCCAGGCGATGTACAGCAGAATCAGCACCACAGCCGCCACAACCGCCACCAGGCACTTGCGCAGGAACTCGCCGCCGATGGTGGGGTTCACAGTGCTGGTCTGCAGCTGCTCCATATGGTTGTCCGGGCAGGCCTCCTGCAGGGCATCCGTCAGGCTCTGCAGCTCTTCCGTGGTGAGGGTCTGGGCGCCGGGCAGGTTGATGGTCACCGTCTGCTGGCCGGTGGCCGCGTTGGAACCATTCTGCAGGGTCAGGCCCTTGCCCAGAACCGACTCAGCCGCTTTCTGTGCCTCCGACATGGAGATCTCGCCGTCGTAGCTCATCACGATCATGGAGCCGCCCTTGAACTGAATGTCCATCGAGACGCCCAGAATCAGGGAGGCCAGAACCACGACTGCCGCAATGCCGCCGGAAATGCCCAGGAACACCTTGCGCTTGCCGGCCACATTCAGCTGCTTGGCCGCGGGCTTGTTGCTAGCGCCATACAGCCAGGGGTTGCGCAGCGCCTTGATCTGCGAGATGCCCCGCAGCATGATGCGGCTGAACAGCACGCCGAACACGAAGTTCAGCAGCACGCCGACCAGCAGCGTGTAGCCGAAGGAATACACCGTACCGGCGGTGGAGGGGCCAAACATGAAGAACAGCGGGGTCAGCAGCTTGGCGCACAGGCTGTTGGTGGGGCCAAACGCGCCCATCAGCACCACGGCCACGATCACGATGGTCACGTTGCCGTCGATGATGGGGGTCAGGCCGCGGCTGAAGCCGGCCTTCAGGGCGCCGTCCAGGGTCTTGCCGCCGCGAAGCTCCTCACGGATGCGCTCGGCGGTGATCACGTTGGCATCCACACCCATGCCGATGGCCAGAATAATGCCCGCAATGCCGGGCAGCGTCAGGGTAAAGCTGTTGAACGCCGGGAAGAAGCCGGACACCGCGGCAATGGTGCCCGCCATCTGGCCCAGCAGGCCGATGCAGGCCACAAAGCCGGGCAGGCGGTACACGCTGATCATGAACACGCAGATGAGCACGAAGGCAATGATGCCTGCAAGCACCATGGCTTCCAGGCTCTGGCTGCCCAGGCTGGGGCTCAGGGTGCTGTAACTCTCCGCAGAAAGAGCAAAGGGCAGCGCGCCGGAATTGATCTGGCGGGCCAGCGTGATGGCATCCTCCTGGGCAAAGCCCCGCTGGCCGGTGGCGCTGTTGTAGCCGCCGGTGATCACCGCCACGCCGTCGGTAATGGCGTTGTTCACGGTGGCGGCGCTGATGCACTGGTCATCCAGCCAGATGCTGATCATACCCTTGCTGGCATACAGCTCCGTGGTGACATCCGCCAGGGCCTGACGGCCCTCGTCGTTCAGCTCCAGAACTACATAGTATTCGTTGGTTCCGGCCTCGCTGACCGCACCATAGCGGGCGCTGGCAGACTTGACGGCGGAACCGTCAAAGATCAGCTCGCCGCTCTCGCTGGACCCCTTGTGGAAGGTCATGTGGGCGGTGGTGCCGATCTCGTCAATGGCGGTTTCGGGGTTGAACTCGGTCTCGCCGGTCTTCCAGGGGAAGCGCACGATGATGCGGTCCTTGTTGTAGTCCACATACACCTCGCTGTCGGTGATGTTCAGCCCCACCAGCCGCTGCTGGATGACGCTTTCGGCGGCGTCCAGCTGCTCATCGGTGGCGTCGGTGCCGTCCGCAACCATGAAGGTCACGTCCACGCCGCCCTTGATGTCAATGCCGAAGCGAATGTCGCTGGCACCTTTCACATAGGTCACGGTGCCATTGTCGGTCTGGCGGCTCAGGCCGAACAGGGCCAGATACGCAAACACCAGAATCAAAATGGCCGGCAGGAAAAACTGCCAGGGTTTTGCTCGTCTTTTCATTCTTTCAGGGAACCTCCAGATCCCGCCGCGGCACAGCGCCCGGCTGCCGGCACAGGCAAAACGCCTTCACCGGCGGCCGGGCAGCCGCAGCAGGAGTATTTACGAAAACTCAAACTGTCTTTGCAGTTTTATCAAAATCAGGCGCTTGCAGGGCCTGCCTTCCGGCTCAGCCTTCGCGCAGCAGCTGCTCCACCGTGGCCATGCGCACGCAGATGCACAGCAGGTCCGTCGCGGTCTTCAGCTCTTCCAGGCTGGGGAAGGTGGGGGCAATGCGCAGGTGGCTGTCGCGGGGGTCAATGCCGTAGGGGTAGGCAGCGCCTGCGCCGGTCAGCACCACGCCGGCCTCCTTGCACAGCTGCACGGTGCGCTTGGCGCAGCCCTCCCGCAGGTACAGGCTGATGAAGTAACCGCCCTTGGGGTCCGTCCAGCGGGCAATTTTGCCGCAGCCGTTCAGCTCTTCCGCGAAGGTCTCCTTCACCAAGTTGAACTTGGGCTCCAGAATCTTGCGGTGCTTGCGCATATGGGCCAGCACACCCTCTTTGTTCTTCAGGAACTGCACATGGCGCAGCTGGTTCATCTTGTCGTAGCTGATGACCATGGGCATCATGTTCTCGGTGATGTAATGCACGTTGGCCTCACTGCCGGCCACCGCCGCCACACCCGCGCCGGGGTAGGTGATCTTGCTGGTGGAGCAGAACAGCAGGGGCCGCTCGGGGTGGCCGGCCTCCTTGCATTCCGCCAGAATGCTGGGGATGGACACTTCCTCATCGGTGAGGTGATGCACGCAGTAGGCATCGTCCCAGATCAGCTTGAAGTCCTTCGCAGCCGTCTCCATGGAAGCCAGGCGGTGAATGACCTCATCGCTGTACACATATCCGTCCGGGTTGGAGTACTTGGGTACACACCACATACCCTTCACGCCCTCGTCCTTCACCAGGCGCTCCACCATGTCCATGTCGGGGCCGTCCTCGTTCATGGGCACGGGGATGAGCTGGAAGCCAAAGTACTCGGTCACGCGGAAATGCCGGTCATAACCGGGCACAGGGCACAGGAACTTGTTGCTCAGACAGAAACGCCAGGGGGTCAGGCTGTCCACAAAGCCCTTGCGCCAGCCCAGGTCGATCAGGTAGTACATCATGCTCAGGGAGGAGTTGCCGCACACGATGACCTCTTCCGGGGCAACTTCCAGCAACTCCGCAAAGAAGCGTCGTGCCTCCGGCATACCTTCCAGCAGGCCGTAGTTGCGGGCATCCACACCGTTTTCGCCGATGTAATTGTCCACCATCTGGTACATCTCTTCGGAAAGGTCCAGCTGTTCCACACAGGGTTTGCCGCGGGACATATCCAGTTTCAGGTTCTTTGCCTGATATCCGGCATACAGCTCGGCCAGCTTCGCCTGCTCTTCCAGCAGCTGCTCATGGCTCATCGAAAGGTAGTCATTCATAACGGTTCGGTCCTCCCTCTTGCTTGTTTGCGTCAAGCCCAATACTTTCCCACACTGGCTGCGGCATCCGGGCAAATCCCGCTGCGTCCATTTTGCCAGATATTTATATATTATAGTATAAACGCCCCCCGCACACAAGGTTTTTCTCTGCATTTCTCCCGCTTTTGTTAATTTATGAGGCCATTCTGTGCGTAGTGCATGTACAATTCGCTCTCCTGCCCTCTTTTTGCGGCGTGCAGCCTGCTTCATCCTGCCCAAAACACACAAAAACCCGCTGTGGGAAGCGTCACCGTTTCCCACAGCGGGTTTCATTAAGCTGCATCAAAAACTGCGTTTGCCGCAACTCGGCAAGGCATCACACCTGCATGTTCAGGCCGTCCTCGCCGCCGTTCACGCTGTCAAACTCATAGTCGTTGCCGGGCAGGATCGCGTTCAGCAGAATGCCCAGGATGGCGGCAATGGCCAGGCCGGACAGGCTGATGGTCACGCTGCCCACGGGGATGGAGATGCCGCCCACGCCGTTGAAGCCCAGGGCGCTCACCAGAATCACCGCAGCGATGATCAGGTTGCGGCTGTTGGTGAAGTCCACCTGATTTTCCACCACGTTGCGCACGCCGATGGCACTGATCATGCCGTACAGCACGAAGGAAATGCCGCCCACGATGCCGGCGGGAATGGTGTTGATGATGGCCTCAAACTTGGGGCTCATGCTCAGCACAACGGCAAAGCATGCGGCAATGCGCACCACCAGGGGGTCATAAATGCGGGTCAGCGCCAGCACGCCGGTGTTCTCACCGTAGGTGGTGTTGGCGGGGCCGCCCAGCAGGCCGGCCATGGTGGTAGCCAGGCCGTCGCCCAGCAGGGTGCGGTTCAGGCCCGGGTCGCGGATGTAGTTCTTGCCGGTGGTGGCGCTGATGGCGGCAATGTCGCCGATGTGCTCCATCATCGTGGCCAGAGCAATGGGCATAATGGTCAGCAGCGCGCTGAAGAACTCAGGCGAGCCGTCGATGGCAAACAGGCCCATGGCCGACTTGTGAATGGGGAAGCCCAGCCAGGCAGCCTCGCGAATGGCGGTAAAGTCCACCGCGCCGGTAACCAGCGCCACCGCGTAGGACACCAGCACGCCCAGCAGAATGGGCAGGATCTTCACCATGCCTTTGCCCCAGATGTTGCAGACGATGACGGTGCCCAGCGCCACAACGGCCAGCAGCCAGTTGGTCTGGCAGTTGGTGATGGCGGAGGGGGCCAGAATCAGGCCGATGGCAATGATGATGGGGCCGGTCACCACAGGGGGGAACAGGCGCATCACCTTGCCCACGCCGAACACGCTGATTAGGGCGCTGAACAGCAGGTACAGAATGCCGCTGAAGGCCACGCCCGCGCAGGCGTAGGGCAGCATTTCCGCATTGGGGATGGTCTGCTGCCCGGCAGCATCCATCAGCTTGGGCGCCACAATGCCGAAGCCACCCAGGAACGCAAAGGAAGAACCCAGGAACGCAGGCACCTTTCCCTTGCACAGGAAGTGGAACAGCAGCGTTCCCAGACCGGCGCACAGCAGCGTTGTGGAAACGCTCAGGCCGGTCAGCAGGGGCACCAGCACCGTAGCGCCGAACATGGCAAAGGTGTGCTGCACGCCCAGAATCAGCAGCTTGGGAATGCCCAGGCTGCGGGCGTCATAAATCGCCTCATGGCTTTCTTGGGGTTTGCTCATAGAAGAACCTCCTCTTTCTTTCACAATTCCCTCGTGTTTTCTCCGCCCGTCGCCGCAGATCCCGTAGGCGGAGCAATCTTTCCGTACTATCATATCAGCCCTGCCCCGGGGATGCAAGCAAAAACGGCTTTTCCTGCAAAATCTGTCGTGATGTCAGATGTTTCTCCCGGCCGTTTTCCGGCACAGCAAAGGCAGAGGCCGAGCGTTTCGCTCTCCCCTGCCCTGGCAGACCTGTATTTCCCGGGCAATGCACCCGGTTTATTTTACCCTTGCCCGGCGGCGGCGCTTGCGCTCGCTCTGCACCAGCCCCACATAGCCGCCCAGCGCCCCGCTGAGCAGCAGCGAAACCAGCTTTGCTGCCAGCAGCCCGCTCACATCCCGGCTGCCGTTCAGCGCAGCGGCTGCGGCGAGCATTCCGAAGAACAGAAAGCCCACCAGCGCCCCCAGCGCCAGCCCGTTTTCGCCCTGGCGGCGCACCAGCAGCCAGCCGCCGCAGCCGGCCCCCAGGCAAACCGCCAGGGTGGCCAGCGGCACCGCGGCGGCCGCCGGCAGGCTTACACGGGTCAGCAGCAGCGCCATGGCCCCCATTGCGCCCACGGCCGCGGCCAGCCCGGCGGCCACCGCCCACAACAGGTTGGCCGCCAGCGCGCCCGTTCTGCTCTTACGCCCGCCGGGCTTCTGATTCTGGTTCATGCGCTGCATCCCCCTTTGCATAAAAAAGCACCTCCTGCACACTATACGGTATGCAAAAGGTGCCCTGAGTATCCCTGCTTACTTGGCCTCCAGGTCCAGCTTCTCCACGGAAGCAATGGCGCTGCGGCGGAAACGGATCTTCATGCGGTCGCTGCCGGTCTCCAGCACGAAGGTGTCCTCCTTGATGGCAACCACGCGGCCCACAATGCCGCCGATGGTGGTGACCTCGTCACCAATGTCCAGGGCATTGCGCATCTCAGTGTCCTTCTTCTGCTGCTTCTTCTGGGGCCGATAGATCATAAAGTACATCAGGCCCAGGGTCAGCACCATGGTGATCACAAGGGTCATCATGCTGCCGTCGTTGGCGGCGGTATCGAGCATCGCAATAGACATATGCAGAAATCTCCTCTTTTCAGTTAGTAAGTTTTATTATACAGAATCCCGCGGTAAGATGCAAGCATCATTTGCCGCTCAGATGCGGGTATCCAGCAGTTTCACATAACGATCATGGAACTGGGTGAACGTTCCGGCGTCCAGCTCTTCCCGAATGCGCTCCATCAGGTGGTTGTAGAAATACAGGTTGTGCATCACAGCCAGCCGCATCCCCAGCATCTCATCTGCCTTGAACAGGTGCCGCAGATAGGCGCGGGAGAAGTTGCGGCACACGGGGCAGTCGCATTCCGGGTCGATGGGCTGCTCGTCCCGCTCATACTTCGCGTTCTTGATGTTGATGATGCCGTTCCAGGTGTTCAGGTGGCCGTGGCGGGCGTTGCGGCTGGGCATGACGCAGTCGAACAGGTCCACTCCGCGGGACACGGCTTCCAGAATGTTGCCCGGGGTGCCCACACCCATCAGGTACCGGATCTTTTCCTTGGGGGCATACGGCTCCACGGCGGAAATGATCTCGTACATCACCTCGGCAGGCTCGCCCACCGCCAGGCCGCCGATGGCGTAGCCGTCCAGGTCCATCTCGGCAATGCGCTTCATGTGGTCCACACGCAGGTCCTCAAAGGTGCAGCCCTGGTTGATGCCGAACAGCAGCTGGTCCGGGTTCACCGCCAGCTCCTCGTGCTTCAGCCGGGCCATCTCCGCCTTGCAGCGGGCCAGCCAGCGGGTGGTGCGCTCACAGCTGGCCTTGGAGTAGCTGTGCTGGGCCGGGTTCTCCACGCATTCGTCAAACGCCATGGCGATGGTGGAACCCAGGTTTGCCTGAATCTGCATGCTCTGTTCCGGTCCCATAAAAATGCGGTGGCCGTCCAGATGCGAGGCGAAGGTCACGCCCTCCTCGCTGATCTTGCGCAGCTTGGCCAGGCTGAACACCTGAAATCCGCCGCTGTCGGTGAGGATGGGGCCATCCCACCGGGTAAACTTGTGCAGGCCGCCCAGGTCGGCCACCAGCTTGTCGCCCGGCCGCAGATGCAGATGGTAGGTGTTGCACAGCATCACCTGGCAGCGAATGTCCTTCAAATCAAAGGCCGACAGGCCGCCCTTGATGGCGCCGGCCGTGGCAACGTTCATGAAGGCAGGGGTCTGCACCGTGCCGTGCACCGTGGTAAACTCGCCGCGGCGGGCATTGTGCTCCTGTTTCAGCAGTTTGTAGGGCATGGGATGGCATCCTCCATTGTCTCTGAGTTGGTTTTGATGTTCGTTGGTTTTACAGGATCAGCATCGCATCGCCGAAGCTGAAGAAGCGGTACTTCTCTTCCACGGCCGTTTTGTAGGCCGCCATGGTCTTTTCGTAGCCGTAAAACGCGCTTACCAGCATGATCAGCGTGCTCTCCGGCAAATGAAAATTGGTAATCAGGCCGTCAATGGCCTTGAATTCCCGGCCGGGATACAGGAAAATGTCCGTATCGCCGCTGCAGGCCCGGATCTCCCCGTATTTCTGCGCCACCGACTCCAGCGTGCGGCAGCTGGTGGTGCCCACGGCGATCACCCGATGCCCGGCGGCCTTCGTCTCGTTGATGCGGCGGGCGGTCTCCTCGCTGACCGCATACCATTCGGTGTGCATCTTGTGGTCAGCAATGTCGTCCTCTTTCACCGGGCGGAAGGTGCCCAGGCCCACGTGCAGGGTCACCTCGGCAAAGCCGATCCCCTTCTCCTCCAGGCGCTTCATCAGCTCCGGAGTGAAGTGCAGGCCCGCGGTGGGGGCAGCGGCGCTGCCCAGCTCCTTGGCGTACACGGTCTGGTACTGGCTCTGGTCCTCCAGCTGCTTGGTGATGTAGGGCGGCAGCGGCATTTTGCCGAACTCATCCAGCTTTTCGTACAGGGTCTCGGTGTCATAATAAAAGGTAACGTACTTGTTGCCGTCCTCCAGCGTCTCCTCAATTTCCGCGCTGAGGCTGCCGTCGCCGAACAGAATGCGGGTGCCGGGGTGCAGGCGCTTGCCGGGCTTGGCCAGGCATTCCCACGTGTCGCCCTTGTGCTGGTTCAGCAGCAGCAGTTCGCACACGGCCCCGGTGTGCTCTTTCGTGCCGATGAGCCGGGCCGGAAGCACCTTGGAGTTGTTGGCCACCAGCAGATCGCCCGGCTCCAGCAGTTCCGGCAGCTCCCGGAAGATGTGATGACCGATGGCATCGCTGCCGCGGTCCAGCGTCATCAGACGGGCGGAATCCCGCGGAATCGCCGGCTCCTGCGCGATCTGCTCCTTGGGCAGGTCGAACCAAAAATCTTTTTTCAGCATGGGTTTGCCCCCTTATAAAACATTGACAATGCTGCCTTGTGATGATATAGTGAATCCAAGCACAGAGGTGCGGGTTTCATGAGTAATTCCGGGCAGGCTGCCAAGCCGCAGGACCCGGCGTGAAAGGGAAATTCCGCCGAAGGCAGGCTGTACGGCAAACAGTTTGCCTGGTTTCAAAACCGAAAGGTTCGAAACTGTCACCTTCTTCCCCGCAGGAAAGTGGAGCGCTGTCAGGAAGGTGGAGCGCTGTGCATACTGTGCAATATCCTATTATATTGCATATTTTGCCGGTTTTCAAGCCGGTTTTTTTATTGCCTGAATGCAGATGTTTCCGCCGTTTTTCGTCGATGCGGGCGGGTACACCGCAAAGCGGGTGATGAAAAAGCAGGCTGTTCCGTTTTGGGCCGTCCCTGTGCGGGGGGCGGCGGGGCCTTTTGCCGCATAGAATTTGAAAAAGGCAAAGGCCCTTGGGCCATGGCGGCTGAGCCGCCGGTATCGTAAGCCCTGCCGGGCGGCGGGGTGTGGAAAGGAATGTTGCGAAATGAAACAGTATCGTGTAGGCGTTGTGGGCGCGACCGGCATGGTTGGCCAGCGGTTTGTTACCCTGTTGGAGAACCACCCCTGGTTCCATCTGGCCGCGGTGGCCGCTTCGCCCCGCTCTGCAGGCAAAACCTATGAGGACGCGGTGGGCAACCATTGGATGATGAGCACCCCCATGCCCGAGGCCGCCAAGAAGCTGGTGGTGCTGGACGCTTCCCATGTGGAAGAGGTTGCCTCTCAGGTAGATTTTGTGTTCTGCGCCGTCAACATGAAGAAGGACGAAATCCGTGCTCTGGAAGAGGCTTACGCCAAGGCCGAGTGCCCGGTGGTGTCCAACAACAGCGCACACCGCTTTACCCCCGATGTGCCCATGGTCGTGCCTGAGATCAACGCTCAGCACATTGAGATCATCCCCGCCCAGCGCCGTCGTCTGGGCACCAAGCGCGGCTTCATCGCCGTCAAGTCCAACTGCTCTCTGCAGAGCTATGTTCCCGCACTGCATCCCCTGATGAAGGAATACGGTGTGGAGAAGGCTCTGGTCTGCACCTATCAGGCCATTTCCGGCGCCGGCAAGAACTTCGAGACCTGGCCCGAAATTCTGGACAACTGCATCCCCTACATCGGCGGTGAGGAGGAGAAGAGTGAGCAGGAGCCTCTGAAACTGTGGGGCACCATCCAGGGCGACCAGATCGTTTCCGCCACCGAGCCTTCCATCACGGCCCAGTGCCTGCGCATTCCCGTTTCGGACGGCCACATGGCTGCCGTGTTCGCTTCCTTCAAGAAGAAGCCCACCAAGGAAGAAATTCTGGAGTGCTGGGCCAACTTCTCTGGCCCCGCTCAGGAGCTGAACCTGCCCAGCGCACCCAAGCAGTTCCTGCACTATTTTGAGGAGAACGACCGTCCTCAGACTCGTCTGGACCGCAACACCGAAAACGGCATGGCCGTGTGCATCGGCCGCCTGCGGGAGGATACCCAGTACGATTACAAGTTCGTTTGCCTGTCTCACAACACCCTGCGCGGCGCTGCGGGCGGCGCTGTCCTGCTGGCAGAGTTGCTGGCCGCAAAGGGCTATCTGGACTGATCATCTCAGAACGGAGGCTGACATTTTATGAAGAAAAAGACTATTTTCACCGGTGCCGGTGTGGCCATCATCACCCCGATGCAGGCCGACGGCACGGTGGATCACGCCCTGCTCACCCGTCTGGTGGATGAGCAGATTCAGGGCGGCACCGACGCCATTGTCATCTGCGGCACCACGGGCGAAGCCGCCACCCTCACCGATGAGGAGCATATTGCCACCATCGGCACCGCTGTAAAGGCCGCTGCGGGCCGTGTGCCGGTGGTTGCCGGCACCGGTGCCAACGACACCGCCCATTCTCTCCGGCTGGCCACCGCCGCCCGTGACCTGGGCGCGGATGCGCTGCTGCTGGTGACCCCCTATTACAACAAGACCACTCAGGCCGGCCTGATTCCCCACTTCCTGAATGTGGTGGATAAGGTCGGGCTGCCGGCCATCCTGTACAACGTACCTTCCCGCACCGGCATGAACATTGAGCCTGCCACCGTGAAGAAGCTGGCGGAGCATCCTCTGGTGTGCGGCATCAAGGAGGCCAGCGGCAACATCAGCCAGGTGGCCACCATCCGCCAGATGTGCGGCGATGACATCGACGTATACTCCGGCAACGACGACCAGATCGTGCCCATCCTGTCTCTGGGCGGCAAGGGCGTGATCTCGGTGCTGTCCAACGTGGCCCCCCGCCAGACCCACGACATCTGCCGCCTGTGGTTTGAGGGCAGAACGCAGGAGAGCCTGGAGCTTCAGCTGAAGCTGTTGTCTCTGGTGCACGCGTTGTTCTGCGAGGTGAACCCCATCCCCGTGAAGGAAGCCATGAACCAGCTGGGCTTCCCCGCCGGGCCCTGCCGCCTGCCTCTGGTTCCGGTCAGCGAGGCCCATCGCCAGCTGATCCATGACGAACTTCAGGCTGCCGGTCTGCTGAAATAATGGATCAGGCCCGGCCCATGCAAAAAGGGCCGGGCCTGATTTTGTGTGTACCCGGTTTTGGGCCGCGGCACGGCACAACGTGCCAATTCGTGCGCGGCCGGCTGCGGGGGTCTATTCCCATCAAATATAAATCCAATGGACCAAACATTTAAAAATGAAAAGGAAGTGTCTCCAATGATCGATATCGTAATTCATGGCATCAACGGCCGTATGGGCCAGGTTCTGTGTGAGCTGATCAGCCAGCGGCAGGATTGCCGCGTTGCCGCCGGTGTGGACCTGCACCCCTCGGACGGCCCCATCCCCGTGGTGAGCCGCTTTGCCGATCTGCCCGTAAAGGGCGATGTGGTGATCGATTTCTCCACCGCCAGCGCCGTGGACGAAATGCTGGACTGGTGCGCCGAGAGCGGCGTGCCCGCCGTGGTCTGCACCACCGGCCTGAGTGAGGCCACCCAGCAGCACCTGACCGAGGCCGCTGAGAAGGTGGCCCTGTTCAAGAGCGCCAACATGTCCATGGGCATCAACCTGCTGATTGCCCTGGCCAAAAAGGCCACCCACCTGCTGGGGCTGGACTACGACATCGAAATCGTGGAAAAGCACCACCACAACAAGGTGGATGCTCCCAGCGGCACCGCGCTGATGATTGCAGACGCCATCAACGAAGAGGCCGGCGGTGCTTATCATTACGTCTACGACCGCCACGATGTTCGCCAGAAGCGTGACCCCCACGAGATCGGCCTGCACGCCGTGCGCGGCGGCAGCATTGTGGGCGAGCACGAGGTTCTCTTCTGCGGCCCCGATGAGGTCATCACCCTGAGCCACAGCGCCGCTTCCCGCGGGGTGTTCGCCAACGGCGCCATCAACGCCGCCGTGTATCTGGCCGGCCGCAAGCCCGGCCTGTACACCATGGCCGACCTGCTGGGTGACCTGACTTGAGACTGCGGGCGCGCCTGGCGGCGCTGACGCTGGCCCTGGGCCTACTTGCAGGCTGCGGCTCCATTCCGGCGGCTGCACCCGCTGCCACGGCTATCCCAGAGCCAACCGCCACCCCGGAACCGCAGCCGGTCGTCACCGAACTGCGCTTTTCCGCCACCGGCGACAACCTGATTCACAGCAGCATTTACAAACAGGCCAACCGCCGTGCCGGCGGCAACGGCTATGATTTTGAATATTGCTACCAGAACATGCTGGATTTTTACCGGCAGTTTGACATCAACTGGATCAATCAGGAGACGCTTATCAGCGATACGCTGGAGCCTTCGGATTACCCCGCCTTCTCCACCCCCGGAGAAATGGGCCGCACCCTGTACGACATTGGGTTCCGGGTGTTCAGTATGTCCAACAACCACACCTACGACCGCGGCGCTGCCGGCATTGCGGCCACCCGCGCTTACTGGGCCGCCATGCCCGACGATGTGGTGACCTGCGGCCTGTACACCAACGCCGAGCACCATCCCGCCGACCAACCGCGCAGCTATGACACGGAAATTGCGGAATCCCCGGAGATCGCCTATCAGGAGGTGAACGGGGTTCGCATTGCCTACCTCGCCTACACTGAGCACACCAACGGAATTCCCACCCCTTCCAGTGCGGAGGCCACCGTAATTTACACCAGCCAGACCGATGTGATGGAGCGGCAGATCCGCCAGGCCCGCCAGCAGGCGGACCTGGTGGTGGTGAGCGACCATTGGGGCGTGGAGGACAGCCACATTGTCACCGACGCACAGCGTGCGCTGGCCCAGCAGCAGGTGGATTGGGGCGCAGATGTGATTCTGGGCACCCATCCCCATGTGGTGCAGGACGCCCAGTGGCTTACCAGTGCGGACGGGCGGCAGGCCTTTGTTGCCTATTCCCTGGGCAATTTCATCAGCGCCCAGTCCCAGCCGGACGAGATGATCGGCCTGATTCTGGACCTTCAGATTGAAAAGGTGGATTACCCCGACGGCACCAGCCAAACCGCCATCCACAGCCCGGTGCTTCATCCGGTTATCAACCACTACGACGGCGGTTACAGCAACATCCGCGTATATCTTTTGAAGGACTACCCGGACGAGCTGGCAAACAGCCACGGCGTGCGGGCCAAACACCCGGAATTCGGCCCGGAGTACATCCGCAAGGTATTGACTCAGTATGTAAACGAGGAATTTCTGGATTTATAAGCAATGCTTTTTGCAGAGCGGAGGTTTTTACAGTATGTACGGAGTATCGAAAATTACCAGCCAGCAGAACATCATGCTCATCACCTTCCCCGGTGCGGAGTACAGCGCCGCAAACCTGGCGGAGCATCTGAACGTGTTTGCCCGTGAAGGCGTGGTTCTGGACATGATCTGCCAGAGCATTCCCCACGGTGCCAGCGTGGATTACAGCTTCACCGCCAATTACAGCGACTTTGCCACCGTGATGAAGAGCCTGCCCGCCCTGACCGGCGGCCGGGCACAGAGCGTCCCCCTCATCAGCGGCGGTTACAGCAAGCTGAATCTGTTCGGCGAAGAGATGGTCAACAGTGTGGGTGTGGCCGCCCGCGCCATGTCCGCCCTGAGCGAAGCGGGTGTGGACATCTCCCTCATCACCACCAGCGACCTGGACATCTCGCTGCTGATTCACGAAAACGATGAGGACACCGCGCTGGAAGCCCTGCACAAGGCTTTTAATCTGTAACGCCGATCTATAAGCGCACCTTTTTGGCGAATTTCAAACGCAACAGCTGCTTTGCTGCAAAAGAATCCCCTCCACAGGCACCGGCCGCAACGGCCCGCCCTGTGGAGGGGATTTTTCATTTCTATTTTTCTTTTTTACCGGATACCGGATCAAACCGAAGTCATCCCTGCTTTGCTTCCCCGGTGGGGCGGCGCAGAAGGGTGTACGGACCCAGCGGTTCCGCGCAGGGAATGGTGTATTCCATCATGGCATGGGGTGTGGCTTCCACGCGCTCGCCTTCTCCGTTTTCGATCCATTCCGGCGTGATGGGCACCACCCGGCCGTCCGGGCACAGGGCCTCAATGGTCTCACCCAGGGTAAATTTTCCCCGCTGGGTGCAGTGGGCCACCCCATTTTCCCAGCCTTCCACCACGCCGATGAACTCCCATTCCCGAATGTAACCGCCCCGCTGGGTGCTCTGGGCGGCGTGTTCCCGGCCGAAGTAAAAGCCCGGGGAATAGTGCCGGTGGCTGGTGCGGGTCAGCTCGTCCAGCGCCTGCTGGGGCAGCTGGTAGTGCTCCGGGTCCTGCAAAAAGGCATTCAGCGCCTGCCGGTACGCACTGGTGACCGAGGCCACATAGTAGGCCGTTTTTGCGCGGCCCTCAATTTTCAGGCTGTCCACGCCCGCCTGGCAGATCAGATCCAGGAACGGGGCCGTGCACATGTCGTCTGCATTCAGGATGTAGCTGCCTTCCGGCGTTTCGCCGATCTCCATCCACTGGCCGGGACGGGTTTCCTCCGCAATGTGGTACTTCCAGCGGCAGGGCTGGGCACACTGGCCCCGGTTTCCGTCCCGCCCGGTCAGATACTGGCTCAGTAGGCAGCGTCCCGAAACGCTCATGCACATGGCACCGTGCACAAAGGCCTCGATTTCCAGTTCCGGCGGCGTCTTGTCTCGGATGCGGGCAACGTCCTGAAGGCTCAGTTCCCGCGCCAGAACCACCCGGCTGGCCCCCATGCGGTAGGCCGCTGTGGCGGCGCCGTAGTTGGTAATGCCCATCTGGGTGGAAAAGTGAATGGGCATCTCTGGCGCCAGTTCCTTCGCCATCGCCAGCACGCCCAGATCGGCCACGATCAGCGCATCCACCCCCGTCTGCTGGGCGGCGCGAATGGCTTCCGGCAGGCGGTCCATCTCCTCATTGGTGGGCAGGGTGTTCATGGTCAGATACACCTTGCGGCCGCGGGCATGGGCAAACACACAGCCCTCCTGCAGCTGCTCCGGGGTGAAATTCTTCGGTGCCGTGCGCATTCCAAACTCGGGCAAGCCCGCATATACGGCATCCGCCCCAAACATTACCGCATATTTCAAACGTTCCAGGTCACCCGCCGGGCTGAGCAATTCCGGTCGCTCCAACATGGTTTTGTATCCTTTCTCTTCTGCATTTCAGCCGGTTTTGGCCATGCTGCGCCTGTCTATTCAGCCGCCCAGCTTCTGGTTCACGCTTTGCGCCGTGCGCACATTGGCTTGATGCTCTTCAAACGTGGACGCATAGTAGTATTTGCCGGACAGGTCCGTCACAAAGAAGTAGCAGGGGCTTCCGCCCTGTTCGCCCACCAGCTCCGTGTTCGGATCCACCACGGCCTCCATGGCCGCCAGGCCCGGGTTGGAGATCGGCCCGGCAGGCAGACCCTTACAGCTGTACGTGTTGTAGGCATTGTACAGCCCCTCGGGCAGATTCTCCCAACCGCCGTAGTACGGGGCCACCCAGTTGTAGAGATAATTGTTGTCATTCGGGTCCTGCACGTAGCTGCTGGCGTTGCTCTCCAGCCGGGGATAGGGCGAGCCTTCCGCCAGCCGGTTCAGGAACACCTCGGCCACATTCCGGTCCTCCTCGTTTCCTGCCTCTTCCTGCACAAACGAAGCTAGAATCACCACGTCCTCCAGGCTCATGCCGGAGGCGTCCACCTTGTCCAGCAGTTCGCCATCCACACGGCGGTCAAACTCGCTGTAAAACGTGTTTACGTAATTGTACACGGTATCGTCCTTATAGAACTCGTAGGTTTCCGGGAACAGATACCCCTCGCACTTCATAAAACGGTTCTCGTTGTCCGGAATCCGGGTCCAGAAGTCGTACTGAGAGAAATCGCTTCCGTCCTCCCCGTTGGCGCAGGCCAGGAACTCCTCAGCCGAGCACAGCCCGGCGTTCTCCATGGCCTGGGCAATGCCCAGCGCCGGGGTTCCCTCCGGGAAGGTCAGAGTCACGGTGTCCGCGGCGGCATACTGGCTCAGCGCGTCGATCAGCGCATCGTATCCCATGCCCTTGTGCAGGGTAAAATCACCGTACTGCAGCTGACTGGCTTTGCCGGACTGCTTCACATACAGGCGGAACACCTGCGGGAAGCGAATCACGCCCGCATCCGCCAGCTGCTTGCTGATGCTTGCCACACCGCTGCCCTGCGCAATGCTCACGGTCACATCTGCGCCGGACGTGCCAGCCTTTACTTCTCCCAGAATCGTCACCGATGCCACGGCCACCAATACCACGATCAGCACCAGAACCACCAGCAGCGGGGCACATCCCCGCTTTTTCTTTGGTTTTTCCTGCATGATTTACTCCTTACTCCTCCGCTGCATCCAGCATCAGCCGCATGTAGCTCTCCGTCACGTCAAAGGGGCGGCCGAAAAAGCGGATGCAGCCGTAATCTTCCCGGCTTCCCTCGCCCAAAAACAGGGTCTGCTCGGTGCCAAGCAGCAGCTCAGCCCGTTCGGCCCCGACCTTTTCCCGGGCGGCCTCCATCAGCTTTTCGGCCGGGCGGTCCCCGATTGCAAACAGCTCAATAAAGTGCAGGGTCTCCCCTTTTTGGAAATACATCCCGTACCCTTCCTCGCTGGAAACGATGGTCAGGCCGCGGCTGTACAGGTCGGTCATAACTTCCACCAGGGCGTGAGACGGCAGGCAGACGCTGTCCGGTGCATACTGGCGTCGAAGCTGCTCCAGCGTGCGCACCGTCACGGCGTCAAAGTCCGCTTGTGCCCACAAATTGCGCCGGATGGCGCGGCTCAGCCGCCGGGCGCCGAACGCTTTCTGGTAGCCATTTTCGGTGTACAGCGCCCATTGCTCCGCCGTGCGGGGCCGGGCCACCGCAAAGGTCACGCCGTCCTCATGCACCCACTCTTCCGCCTTGTGCAGAATCTCCGCCTCCCGGCCCTGCGGGGCGCTCAGGCCGTAAAAGTACACGCCATTTCTCGGCCCAAGCGTCACCGGCACAGCGCACACAAAGGCTTCCGGGCCGTTTGGCCCATCCTCCACCAGCAGGTGTTCCACCCCGGCAAACCGCTCCAGAGCCATCCGGGCATAGTCCGGGCTGGCGTGATGGGCGTTTTCAAACAACCCACACAAAGCATCCAGATCCTTTTTTTCAGCAATCCGCATATTCGCTTCACTCCCCTCGACGGCAGCTGCATTCCTCTGCCAGTTCACAAATTCTTATTGATAACGAACGGACTCTTCCCGATGTTTCAAAACCAGCGCAAGAATTTCCCGGTGAATGTCCTCGATCGGGCGCATGGCGCCGTTCTCATCGCAGCGCACCCGCTGCCAGTGGAACCGATCGGCACAGTACTCCGCCGCACGGCGGCTGGCCTTCAGGTATTCCACATCCCGCTCGTGGATGTCCTTCCGGGTCTCATCCCCCTGGTAGCGGCCGGTCATCAGCGCCTGGCTTACCTGCGGGTCCACCTGCAGGTAGATCACCTGCTCCGGCTCCGGGATGCCCAGTTTTTCATACTCAAATTCAAACAGCCAGTCCAGATAGGCGTCCCACTCTTCCCTCGGCAGCTTCGAGCACTGATGAATGCCGTTGCTGGTGGTGTAGCGGTCTGCGATCACCACGCCGCCGTCGTCATAATATGCCCGCCAGTCCTTCTGGAAGCTGGCGTATCGGTCCACCGCATAAAAGGTGGAGGCCGCATAGGCGTTCACGTCTCCGGGTTTCTGGCCGAACTCCCCCGCCAGATACATTTTAACCGGTTCACAGGCGGGGCTTTCATAATTGGGGAAGCTGATCTTCCGCACCGGAAGGCCCTGCCGCTCCAGCGCCTGTGCCAGAAGCCCGGCCTGGGTCGCCTTGCCGCTGCCGTCCAGCCCTTCCAGCACGATCAAATGGCCCTTCACCGGTTGGCTCCTTTCTTCAGCGCGGCGTAATGGGCGCGCATCTCATCCGCCCGGCCGCAGCTCATCTTGCCTTCCGGGCAGGGGCCTGCCACACAGGAGGGGCCGGCCGCCTCAAACAGCGCCGGGGCCACCTCATACACCAGCTTGAACATCTGCTCCGCCAGCTCCCGGATCTCCCACTGGGCCCGGTTGCAGCAGCGGTGATGGAAAAAGTTCTGCAGGCTGCGGGCGTTCATGGTCACGATCATTTTCGTAGTGCAGGCGTTGGGCAGCACAAAGCGGGCATCCTCAATGGCCATTTTCTCGGCCTTCTTGGCGGCCTTTTCCTCGTCCATGCCCTGCGCCACCAGCTGGCGGATGTGCCCTTCCTTCAGCACCGCGGCGATGCGGCGGTAGTGCTCCGCCTCTTCGGCCATGGCCTGCTCAAAGGCTGCCAGGCCCTCCGGGTCCTCTTCCACGGCGGGCGGGGTCACATATTCAAACTGATCCAGCCGCACATAACGCTGGCTCTGCACGCTGAAGCTGGCAATGCGGTGCCGGGTGATCTGCGCCAGCAGGCTGCGGCTCACACCCTCAATGGCAAAGGTAAAGCTGGCGTGCTCGGTGGGACTTTCGTGGCCCATACGGGCCAGCATCCGCACAAAATCCGCACTTTTTTCGGGGGTAAGCCCATCCAGCAGGTCGTCAATGTGTGCGTTGGAGTAGCAGAGCTTTGCGGCGGCCGCCACAACCTTTTCCGGCTCCGGCGTATGAGCGATCAATGAAACTTTCAGCATTTTCTTCACCTTTTTTATTTCTTAATCAGGGTAATGGGCGCATAGTTGGCCATGGTCTTTTTCACGCCGACCCGATCAAAACGGATCTCCACAATGGTATCGCCTGCCACCGGCGTCACCTTCAGCACCTGGCCGCGGCCAAACACCTTGTGGTCCACCAGATCGCCCGGCTGGAAGCTGGGCTTCTCGCCCGCCTTCTGCGCCGGGGCCCCAGCCGAAGCTGTGGCGCTGGTCCAGCGCCGGGCACCGGGGTGCTCCTGCGCGGCCCGCTGGCCGATGGTCTGCCCGGCCGTGCCGCGGCCCGCAGTGCCGTCGTAGCCGCTTCCGTAGCCGGTTCGGGCCGTTCCGCCCTGGCCGAAGCTGCCCTGACCATACCCCCGGCCGGAGGCGCGGTTGTATTCGTTGTTCAGGTAGCCGCGGTTTGCGCCGCCGGCTGCCCGGCCGCCGTAGCCGCCGCCATAGGCACCACCGTACCCGCCGCCGTACCCGGCGTACTCGCTGCGGCTCGCGCCGCCCCACGGACGCTGCAGGTTGGGGCTTTGCTCCTCTTCCAGCAGGTTCGCATCGATCTCCTCCAAAAAGCGGCTGGGGCGGTTGCGCCGGGTCTGGCCAAAGATCATCCGGCTCTGGCTGGACGAGAGGTACAGTTCCTTTTTGGCGCGGGTAATGCCCACATAGCACAGCCGCCGCTCTTCCTCCAGATCCTCATCCGAATAGCGGCTCAGCTCACTGGGGAACACGCCCTCTTCCATGCCCAGAATGAACACATAGTCGAACTCCAGGCCCTTGGCCGCGTGCATGGTCATCATCACCACCACGTCGGTGTCCTGGTCGTAGCTGTCCAGATCCGAGATCAGGGCCACCTCTTCCAAGAATCCCTCCAGGCTGGCCTCCGGGCCCTTCTGGTCCGCATAGGTTTTTACGCTGGAGATCAACTGGCCCAGGTTTTCCAGGCGGGCCGCGCCCTCATCCCCGGCTGCCTTCAGCATGGCCTCGTAGCCGCTCAGCTCCATCACCTTGGCGGCAAATTCGTCCAGCGGCAGCGTATCCGCCGCTTCCTTCAGCTGCAGATACAGCTGATAGAACTTCAGCAGCGGGGCCGAAGTACGGCCCAGTTCCGGGAACTGATCCGCCCGGCGGCACACATCCAGCAGCCAGGTGCCCTCCCTCGCGGCGATTTGCGCCATCTTTTCCAAGGTGGTGGCGCCGATCTTGCGGGCCGGTTCGTTGATGATGCGCCGCAGCCGCAGGTCGTCCTGCGGGTTGGCCACCACCGACATATAGGACACAATGTCCTTGATTTCCTTGCGGTCGTAGAAGCGTTGGCCGCCCACAATTTTGTAGGGAATGCCCGCCCGAGCGAAATAGGTTTCCACGGGGTTCGACTGGGCGTTCATCCGGTACAGCACCGCATGGTCGCGCAGTTTTGCGCCCTTGCGCAGATTCTGGCCGATCACGGTGGCGATGTGGCTGGCCTCGTCCTGCTCGTTTTCGGCTTCGTAGTGGTGCACCTTCGCACCCTCGCCGTTTTCGGTCCACAGGGTTTTACCCTTGCGGCCATGGTTGTTCTTAATGACGCAGTTGGCCGCGTCCAGAATGTTGGAGGTGGAGCGGTAATTCTGCTCCAGCCGAATGACCTTTGCGCCGGGGAAATGGTGCTCAAAGTTCAGGATGTTTTCAATGGTCGCCCCGCGGAAGCGGTAAATGCTCTGGTCATCGTCGCCCACCACGCACACGTTATGGGTGCCGCCGCCCAAAAGCCGCACCAGATGGAACTGCGCCACGCTGGTGTCCTGATATTCGTCCACCAGAATGTAGCGATATTTGTTCTGATAATACTCCAGCACGTCCTTTTCCTGCTGGAACAGGCAGACCGTATTGTAGATCAGGTCGTCAAAGTCCATGGCGCCGGCGCTTTTCAGCCGCCGCTGGTACGCCTCGTACACCTTGGCAATCAGGCCCGCCTTGGTGTCTGCCGGGGCGGCCAGCGCCTCTTTGGGGCTGACCAGTTCGTCCTTCAGGCGGCCGATCTGCCCCATGCAGGCCTTGATGGGCAGGAACTTATCGTCCACCATCAGCTGCTTGTAGACTTCCTTCATGGCCCGCTGCTGGTCATCCGTGTCGTAGATGGTGAAGCCCTTGGGATAGCCCAGCCGCTCACCGTCCCGCCGCAGGATCCGCACGCAGGCCGAATGGAAGGTGGAGGCGTTCACGTCGCCGCCCTCGGTGGGGCCAAGCATGGCCGCCAGACGGTTCTTCAGCTCGTCCGCCGCCTTGTTGGTAAAGGTAATGGCTAGCACATTCCAGGGGCGGGCCGGGTCCTTCGCCAGCATGGGGGCCAGGCTGGCCGGGGCCGGCGTGCCCATCATCTGGGCCGTGCGCAGGGCGATCACGTCCGCTTCGGTCACCTCGCGGGGGGTCCAATCGCTGCCGTGCGCCTGCCCGAAGCGAATGATGTTTGCAATGCGGTTGACCAGCACGGTGGTTTTGCCGCTGCCTGCGCCCGCCAGAATCAGCAGCGGGCCTTCGGTATGGAACACCGCCTGCTTCTGCACCGGGTTCAGCCGCCCAAAACCGCGCTCAATGTAGCGGTCCCGCAATTTCAGGAATTCCTGAGTAAATTCATTGGCCATTGTGTGAAACCTTTCCTATCCGATCCTCTTGCTTCGCGGAAGAGGCGCGTGCATTCGCCGCCCTTCCGCTCCTGATCGTTTTTCGCCGTCCCCGCCCTAACATCGGCAGTCCTCGCGAAAGCAGCCCGTCGTTCATCGCAAACCGTCAGGCCGCATAATCGGTTTATATTATAGCATAAATTCAAGTGCTTGTACATTGCGCGCTTGCTATGATAATTCGATATTTACGACCGTAAAAGGTGTGCTAAAAGTCCCCCCGTTGGCAGCAAATCAGTACCCCAAAACGGGTCTTTTCAATGTGCTTCTCGGACGCGAAGGAAATCACTGCAATTGCCTACACTGTTTCGGTCTGCATAATATCTCTACCGCGTTTCATCCTTTTGTTTTTTTTGTAATAAAAAGCACCCTGTTCTCCATGGTGCTTGCCGAACGATGGGGCTCAACTCATCAAGACACGCTTAACATACGCCGTGTGTTCGCATCGCTCAGTGTGCGTTGATGCGCATGAAAAAAGCACTATGCTGATGCACAGTGCTTTAATCTATATTTAGTCTGTTTGCAGTCTTTTTTGTAAAGCCTGGTGTTGTTCTCTCTCTTCTTTCAAAACTTTTTCAAGTAGCGCATTTCTTTCTTCGTCAGACATCTTCATGAACTTTTCAATTTGTTCAGTTCGCGGAATATCGTATTCCTTATACTTAAACTTCACTTTTTCTCATCTCTTTTAAGTCAACTCTGTATCCAGCAAATAATGCCCTTAATGCTTCTCTCTATGTATTTTTACGGTAGCATTTTTCTTTGAAATTTGCAACAATCAAATTATAAGTGTTTAACATCTAGGCTAGAAAGCGCAAAAAAGCGTTCCATCTCCCCATAAGAAAGATGGAACGCTCCTGCTATTTCTTAAGTATCACGCAATGGCGCTGCAAAAACGCACAACCTCAAATCGTCTCGAACCAATCAGCCAAAGATGTTGATGAGGATGCCCGCCGCCACGGCGCTGCCGATCACGCCGGCCACGTTGGGGCCCATGGCGTGCATCAGCAGGAAGTTCTGGGGGTTCTCCTTCTGGCCGACCTTCTGAGAAACGCGGGCCGCCATGGGCACCGCAGACACACCGGCCGAACCGATCAGGGGGTTCACCTGGCCGTGGGTCAGCACGCACATGATCTTGCCGAAGAGCACGCCGCCGGCCGTGCCAAAGCTGAACGCGATCAGGCCCAGTGCGATGATTTCCAGCGTCTGCAGGTTCAGGAAGGTGTTGGCACTGGTGGTGCAGCCAACCGACAGGCCCAGGAAAATGGTGATGATGTTCATCAGCTCATTGCCCGCGGTCTTCTGAATGCGGTCTACAACGCCGCACTCCTTCATCAGGTTGCCCAGCATCAGCATACCGACCAGAATGGCGGAATCCGGCAGGATCAGGCCAATCAGGATGGTGCACATGATGGGGAAGATGATCTTCTCGGTCTTGGAAACGGTGCGCAGCTGCTTCATCACGATCATGCGCTCTTCATGGGTGGTAAGCGCCTTCATGATGGGCGGCTGAATGACCGGAACCAGTGCCATGTAGCTGTACGCTGCCACGGCGATGGAGCCCAGCAGCTGAGGGGCCAGACGGCTGGTGACGAAGATGGCGGTAGGGCCATCGGCACCGCCGATGATGCCGATGGAAGCGGCCTCAGGGCCGGTGAAGCCCAGCAGCTTCGCGCCCAGGTAGGTGGTGAAAATGCCCAGCTGCGCGGCAGCGCCCAGCAGCAGGCTCTTGGGGTTGGAGATCAAAGGGGCAAAGTCGGTCATGGTGCCGATGCCCATAAAGATCAGGGGCGGGTAAATGCCCAGTTTCACGCCCATGTACAGCATATCGCCCAAGCCGCCGTGATGCAGGATCTCATTGAACAGCGGGTAAATGGACGGGTCTGCCGCATCGGCGGGGGCAAGGAAATACTCCATGTGGATGATGCCGCTGCCCGGCAGGTTTGCCAGCAGCATACCGAACGCGATGGGCAGCAGCAGCAGGGGCTCAAACTCTTTTACAATGGCCAAATACAGCAGGATGCAGGCCACCACGATCATCGCCAGGTAGCCAGGCTCCTGCGCCAGGCCCACAAAGCCGGAGTTCCGGGCGATACTCATCAGTGTATCCAGAATTGCACTCATGTTTCGTACCTCCCCTTAAAAAGGCTCGGTGTTGGCAGCAACACCGGCGCTGGCCCAGGCACTGCGCCCGCCGATTCCGGCGCGGCGAACAGCACGCAGGGTGTACTTCACGCCCTCGGGGGCGTCCATGCAGGCAATGGCACCTGCAATAGCCGCCACCACCTCGGCGGGAATGCCCGCCTGAACATCCGGCCCGGACTGAGAGGCCGCCACGGCACCCGCAATGGCCGCCAGCATCGCAGGCTCCATCGGGGCCTGCTCGGGCTGGGCTGCCTGCTGCACCACTTTTTCAGCCTGTACAGCCTTTTCGGCTGCGGCAGAAGCCTTTGCCGCCGACGCAGCCGCGGCCTGGGCCTCCTTTTCGGCAGCCTGTTTGGCAGCAATACCATCAAAGATCTTACCCTGAATGGTAATGATCACAGTCAGCAAAACCAGAATCAGGAACACCAGCAGAATGCCGGTCAGCACCACCACGGGGATGGACGGTTCCGGATCCAGCTTCAACAGCACAGGGGTCAGGAAATTTCCCATGAGACAGCCTCCTTACAACATCGTATCTTTTTTAATTATAGCGGATGAAGCTTCAGGTTTCAACACCATTTTGTTCACAAACGCTTCAAATTGTCACAAAAACTTTTCACTTTCGGCTGCGCTTTTCCCGGTTTGCCGTACCGCGATACCGGCGCAGCAGGGCAAACAGCAGGGCCGCCGTCAAGCTGCCCACGACCAGCGCCAGCAGACCGCCCAGCGGGTTCTGCCCCAGCGGGAACACAAAGATTCCGCCATGCGGCGCGGGGATGGAGCAATTCAGGCACATGCTCACCGCGCCGCCCAGGCCGCCGCCCACCGCGCAGGCAAAAATCAACGCCAGCGGGCTGGACGCCAGGAACGGCAGCGCCCCTTCCGAAATAAAGCACAGCCCCAGCAGGTAGTTCACAAAGCCCCGCTGCCGTTCTTCCGGGCTGAACAGCCCCGGAAAGAGCGTGACCGCCAGCGCCGTGGCCAGCGAGGGCACCATGCCGCCGATCATTACCGCGGCCATGATCTCCCCCTGGCCCCAGGTGAGGGCCACCGTGCCGAACACATAGGCGGCCTTGTTCACCGGCCCGCCAAAGTCAATGTTCATCATGGCGCCCAGCGCGCAGCCCAGCAGCAGCTGGCTGGAATCTCCCAGATGATTCAGGAATTGATAAATTCCGTTGTTGATCGCCCCGAACAGCGGGTTCATCGCCCCAACGCACACGCCGATGAGCAGCAGGCCCGCCACCGGATACACAAGAAGGGTGCGCACACTGTCCAGATACTCCGGCAAGCGGCGGGTCAAACGCCGCAGTAACACCACAATACCGCCGGCCAGGTAGCCGGCCGCCAGTGCCGCCAGCATTCCCCCGCTGACCACGGGTACCTGATCGTTCCACAGGCTTTCCAGGCTGGTGCCCTGAATGGCCAGCGTGCCGCCCGCAAAGCCCAGCAGCAAACCCGGCCGGTCGGCAATTGCAAAGGCAATGTACCCGGCCGCCACCGGCCCCATCAGATTAAAGGCGCTCTTGCCCACCGCCGTCAAAAATGCGGCCAGCGGTGTGTTGCTGCCAAAGGTGGCCGTTCCCAGGCTCACATCGTCCACCAGGTAGGCCATTGCCATCAAAATGCCGCCCGCAATCACGAAGGGCAGCATATAGCTGATGCCGTTCATCAGGTATTTGTAAAGGCGGCGGCCGATCTCCGCCGACGGACGCTTGCCACGCTCCTCGGCCCGCAGAATCCGGCCCTGGCCACCCAGCGCCGCCTCCAGCAATTCTTTTGGATGGTGAATTCCCTCGGCAACTGGAACAACCAGCACCCGCTTGCCCGCAAACCGGGCGGTTTCCACCTCTTTGTCCACCGCCAGAATCACCGCATCGGCCTGCTGAATTTCCTCCGGGGTAAATTCGCCGTCCACGCCCCGGCTTCCGTCCGTCTCAATGCGCACCGGAAGGTCCATTTCCCGGGCCGCCGTGCGGAAGCTCTGCGCGGCAATGTAGGTGTGCGCAATGCCCGTGGGGCACGCCGTAACCACCAAAATCTTGGCGGGCCGGGCACCGGCTTGCTCGTCTTCCTCGGCCGCACCGCTTTCCCGCGCCAGCAGGTTCTCGGCCTGCTCCGGGCTGGCAGCCTCCAGCAGGCCCTGGTGCACGCCGGGGCGGTCCAGCGCCATGGCCAGCATGGCCATTATGTCCATATGCGCCGTGCCGTCCTCCGGGGAGGCGATCATCAGGAACACATTGACCGGCTGCCCATCCATCATGCAGCGGCAATCCATGCTTTTGTGCAGCACCAGCAGCGCTGCTGCGGGCACCGCCACCCCGGCAGACCGGGCATGCGGCAGATCCAGGCCACCCTGCACCGCCGTGTTGCTCTGCCTCTCGCGCTTTGCCAGGTCCCGTGCAAACTGTTCCGGGTCGCTGAGGCAGCCATCCGCATCCAGCATGGCGATCAGCCGCCGAATGGCTTCTTGCCGGTCAGCCACCTCGTCCACCAGCCGAATCCGGCTCGCCGGCAGGATCTCTTCCATTCGCATGATGGTCCCCCCATTTCGTTTTGGCCCATTCCGCATGGGCACAACTTTCATTTTACAATTGGTTATAGCATAGCATATCCACTCTTCACGAAGAATGGAGTTTTCGCTCTTTTTGACAAATTTTGCTCACGAAGCGTCTGCTTTTTGCCGTTTTTCTCTATTTGTTTACAAAAAATGACTTCCACACGGTTGAAGAAAGGGCGCAGCACGGCCAAACAAGGCCATCCTGCGCCCTTTTTTATAAAAGAATCTATTTCAGCACCACTTCAGGCAGTTTTCGCCGATGCAAGCCCGGCGCTGTCACTCCTGCGGCTGAGCATCGCCATCGGCCGCTTCCATTTCATCCAGATGCGCTTTCAGTTTTTCAAAGCTCTCCGCGCTGATGACATGCTCCATCCGGCAGGCGTCCTGTGCCGCCAGGAAGGGGTCCACCCCCAGCTTGGTAAAGAAGGAGGTCAGCACCCGATGCCGCTCATACACCTGGGAGGCCAGGTGCTCGCCGCTTTCCGTAAGGGTAATCAGGCCGTCCTTGTCCATCAGGATGTATCCGCCGGTCTTGAGCAGACCCATGGCCCGGCTGACGCTGGGCTTTGAGAAATTCATCCGGGCGGCAATGTCAATGCTGCGCACATAGCCTTTCTCATTGTGCAGAATGAGGATGGTCTCCAGATAGTCTTCCCGCGATTCAAAGCTTCGCATACTGCGTTTCCTCCTGTATGGTTCCGGGCAATGCCTGCGCTTCTGCCCTTCGCTTACTGTTTCTGGGCGGCGTTCTGCTGTGCCTTTGCCACCTGCATCATGATGGCGCACTCCATGCGCTTGCGGAACAGCTCACAGCCGTATTCATACACGCCCTTGATGCTGCCAGTGGCATGGTAGGCGTTGGCCGCACAGCCGCCGCTGCAATACAGGCGGGCCCAGCAATCCTTGCAGTCCGGCCGGGCATAGGCGTTGCACAGCTTGAATTCATCCCGCAGTTCGGTGTTGGTCACACCGTCCCACACGTTGCCCAGCAGGTACTTTTCGTCGCCCACGAACTGGTGGCAGGGGTACAGATCGCCCCACGGCGTCACCGCCATGTACTCGGTGCCGCTGCCGCAGCCGGAAATGCGCTTGTAGATGCAGGGGCCGCCCTTCAGGTCGATCATGTAATGGTAGAAGGTAAAGCCGCGGCCCTCGCTGTCCCGCTTGAGCATCTCCTTGGCCAGCAGTTCATACTGGTCAAACAGCACCGGCAGGTCCTCCTTGGTCAGCGCATAGGGGTCATCCGGCGCACAGACCACCGGCTCCATGGAAAGCTCGGTAAAGCCCAGATCGGCCATGTGGAAAATGTCGTTGGTGAAGTCGGTGTTGTTGTGGGTGAAGGTACCGCGCACATAGTAGCCCTTCTGGCCGCGCTTCTTCACAAATTCCTGGAATTTGGGCACGATCACATCGTAGCTGCCCTGGCCGCCGGCCGTGCGGCGCAGACGGTCGTGCACTTCCTTGCGGCCGTCCAGGCTCAGCACCACGTTGTGCATCTCCCTGTTGGCGAAGTCGATCACCTCGTCGTTCAGCAGCATGCCGTTGGTGGTGAGGGTAAAGCGGAACTTCTTGTTGCACTCGGCCTCACGGCTGCGGCCGTAGGCCACCAGCTGCTTCACCACGTCCCAGTTCATCAGGGGCTCGCCGCCGAAGAAGTCCACCTCCAGGTTGACCCGGCTGCCGGAATGGGCAATCAGGAAATCCAGCGCCTGCTTGCCCACCTCAAAGCTCATGATGGCCCGCTCGCCGTGGTATTTGCCCTGGCTGGCAAAGCAGTATTCGCAGTTCAGGTTGCAGGTGTGGGCCACGTGCAGGCACAGCGCCTTCACCACCGTGCTGCGCTTTTTCAGGTCGAATGCCTTGTCGGCGTATACATCCTCGGCAAACAGCTTCCCGGCGGCGGTCAGTTCTTCCACGTCGCTCAGGCAATCCTCAATTTCCTGCCGGTTCACCTCGGGCACATCCTTGTATTTTTCCAGCAAAGAGGCGATCAGCTCCTCTTTGTCCCGGCCCGCATCACAGCCGGTGATCACGTCATAGGCCAGGTCGTCCACCGTGTGCACCGAACCGCTGTATACGTCCAGCACGATGTTGTAGCCATTCATCTTATAGGCATGGATCATTCCGATTTATTCTCCCTCAGTCTCCGCGGCCCGGCGCATAGGGCCGCGGCAAAAAATTTCAAAGAAAAGCGCCGCACAGCCGCAGTGCGGCCAGGCGACGCCCTTTCGTTAAGCGATCAGCGCTGACGCTCTCAGTGGTTCTCGCTGCACTTCTCGCACTGCTGGTTGGCAACACCGCAGGAAGTCTTGCAGGCAGACTGGCAAGAGGTCTGGCACTCGCCGCAGCCGCCGTTCTTGGCGCTCTGGGCCAAGTCGCGGGTATCCAGGGTCTGGATTCTCTTCATAACTACACAACTCCTTTTGAAAAAGCCTTTGGGCACCGCCCCCAAAAGAGCGGCTGCTCATATAGACATATTGTAACCCCTAGCCGGGGGTCTTGTCAATGTCTTTGTAGCGTATCGCTGCTGCAGGGCGGCGCTTCATCCGTCTCACACAGAACGGCCACGCAATTTTCCCTTCCGGTGGTGCTTTTCAGGGCCACGCCGCAGCGGGTCAGCCACTCCAGCTGTTCTACCGCTGCTTCGTCCACCCGTTCTCCCGGTGCCAGAATGGGAATGCCCGGCGGGTAGGCCCAGAGGTATTCCCCGCTCACCCGGCCCAGTGCCTTGCGCGGCGGCAGCCATTCGTGCGGCCTGCGCAAGGCCTGCGCCGCCGGAAGCACAAACGCCGGGGCCGCCAGCACCGAAGGCAGTGCCGGCCGGGGCGGCAGCGTGGCGGCGGCTTCCCGGTCCAGGGTCTCCAGCGCTTTTGCCAGCCGGGCCAGCCCCTCTTCCGTATCGCAGGGGCTGGTCATGGCAATGGCGTAATCCCCCGCCGCCATTTCCAGCTCCAGCTGAAAGCGCCCGCGAAGTTCGGCCATCAGCTGCGGGCCGGTCAGCCCCGCGCCGCGGGCCGAAATCACCAATTTGCCCGGGTCAAAGGCATAAAACAGCGGGTGGTCCTCCATCCGGTCGCCGCCCTTGCACAGCACCCGGATGCGCCCCAGCCCCTCGGCCCGCGCGGAAAAGCGCTCGAGCAGGTCGTTCCAATGGGCCATCATCGCAGTGCTGTCGGCCTCCAGCCAGCGCAGGCAGTGGTCCATGGCCGCCATCAGCGGATAGGACGGACTGCTGGTCTCGAAAATATCCAGCCCATGCTCCACGGCGCGGGCGCTTACCAGCTCGCTGTTCCAGTGCAGCAGCGCCGTCTGCGTGGGGCTGGGCAGGGTCTTGTGCAGGCTCTGCACCACCAGATCGGCCCCGGCCGCCACCGCCCCGGGGGCAAAGCTGCCCGGCAGCCCCAGATGGGCACCATGGGCCTCATCCACCAGCAGCGGAACCCCCGCTTCATGGCACAGCCGGGCAATGGCCGCCACATCGCTGCGCACCCCTTCATAGGTGGGCGACGTGAGGATCACCAGCTTTGCGTCCGGATTGGCCCGCAGGGCTTCGGCCGCCTGCTCCGGCGGCAAACTGCCCGCAATGCCGAAGGCCTCGTCCAGCGGCGGCTGCAGATACACCGGGTGCAGGCCCAGCAGCTCCATGCCGTGGTACACCGCCTTGTGGCAATTGCGGGCCACCAGCACCCTGCTGCCCTGCGGGGCCGCCGCCTGAATGGCCGCCAGCAGGCCGCAGGTGCTGCCGTTCACCAGCAGCCAGGCCCGCCGGCTGCCGTACAGGCGGGCCGCCCGCTCCATCACCTCGGCCAGTGCCCCATCCGCGTCGTGCAGATCATCAAAGCCATCGATTTCGGTGATGTCCAGCGCTTCCGGAATGGCACCGCCCAGCGCACCGGGCCGCCGTTTGTGCCCCGGCATATGGAAAGGGTACGCCTGCCCTGCCGCATAGTCGGCCAGCCGCCGGGTCAGCGTGTGAGCCGTTTCCAGTTTTGCCGTTTGCTTTTGCATATTCTTTTGTTCAAAGTGTTGCTCGCCGCTCATTCGTTTTCCTTTTTCAAGGGGGGGACATCCCGCCCCGAGTCTTTTTTAGGCCAGTCGATGTCCGTTTTAAAGGGGCTGCTTTTTTGGGGGGATTCTGCCCTGCCACACTCCGTCCTGGTGGTCAAAGCAGCCGCTTCCGCAGATCGTCACCTGCCGTACATCATTTTGAAACCCAATTATAGCAAAGATTTCCGCTGCTGAAAAGGCCCGCCCCGTTCCCGTCTTTTTCGTTTAGGCCGCCGATTCTTTTCGTATCCTCTCATTTTGCACAATTTTACAAATATCATTTTGTAAAAATCGTTATTTCGTCCTCTGGTTATTCCGCGCCGAGAATGCTATGATAGAAGCCGCATTGTATGGGGCCGTTTTACCAAAGAGTTTCTTTTGGGCGTGAACGGCCTGACGTTTTTTCTCTGGACGAATTTTGATTATTTTTTCGAGGTAGTGTTTATGACAGCTTCCACTTCTTCCAAGCCAGTTCTTTGGAAGATGACCTGGCCCATTTTTATCGAGCTGTTGCTTCAGATGCTGGTGGGCAACATCGACCAGATCATGCTTTCCCATTTCAACGCAACCGCCGTGGCCGCCGTGGGCAACGCCAATCAGGTCATCACCATTTTACTGCTCACCTTCTCGGTCATCAGCCTGGCCTCCACCATTCTGATCAGCCAATATTTGGGCGCCGACCAGCAGGAAAAGGTTCAGCAGGTCTACGTGCTTTCCGCGGTGGTCAATCTGGCCGTCAGCTTGGTGCTGATGGTGCTGCTTCTACTGGGGGCCGACCGGCTCATGGCGCTGATGCAGGTTCCTGCAGAGGCCCGGGCCGAGGCGGCGGTGTATCTGCGCATTACGGCGGTCAGCCTGCCCTTTCAGGCCCTGATGCTCACCTTCAGCGCCTTCCTGCGCGCCCACGCCCGCATGACGGTGATCATGCTGTCCACCGGCGTGATCAACCTGGTCAACATTCTGGGCAACACCGCCCTGATCTACGGCCTTGGCCCCCTGCCCCAGCTGGGCGCGGCAGGCGCGGCGCTCTCCACCCTCACCTGCCGCATGGTGGGTATGTGTCTGCTGCTGGTCTCCTTCCTGCGCAGCATTCCCGGCGCGACGCTTTCGCCCCGGATGCTGAACCCCTGGCCATCGGTGCTGTTCCGGCGGCTGCTGGGCATTGGCCTGCCCGCAGGCGGTGAAGGCCTCTCCTACAACCTTTCGCAGGCAGCCAGCCTTGTGTTTGTCAACATGATCGGCACCTACGCCGTCACCACCCGGGTGTATGCCGTTATTTTCGCCCAGGTGTGCTTTATGCTCATCAGCGCGGTCAGCCAGGCCACCGCGGTTCTGGTGGGCTATGCCATTGGTGCACGGGATTTTGAAGAGGCCAACCGGCTGAACAACCACGTATTGAAGGTGTTCACCCCCATTACCATCAGCATCACACTGGTACTGGCCTTATTTGCAAAGCCTCTGTACGGGCTGTTCAGCACCGACCCGCAGGTGATTGCTCTGGGCCAGAAGATCATGTGCATCGAGGTCATTCTGGAAATCGGCCGCTGCTTCAACATTGTGCTGGTGCGCGACCTGCAGGCGGTGGGCGACGTGCGCTATCCGGTTACCATCGGCATCATCAGCCAGTGGGTGGTGGCCGTGGGCGTGGCCTGGCTGCTGGGCATGAAGCTGGGCCTCGGCCTGGCTGGCATTTGGACGGCCTTTGCCATGGATGAATGCCTGCGGGCGATCATCTTCTGGGCGCGCTGGAAGAGCGGCCGCTGGAAGAATCTGCAAACGGTATAAGCCCGCCGCGTAAATCCGCCGTCTTTATCTCATTGGCTTGTCGGTAGGCGTTTCAATTCTTATCCACCAAAACACAGCAAAAAAGCGTCTGTGTCCCGGGATTTCTCCGGGGCGCAGACGCTTTTTCTGATTGCTGTTTTTAATTGCGGTTTGATTGCCGTTAAATTGTGCCGAATGTTACGGCGCTACGATTTCATAGGCCGCCTCATCACTCTGGGCCGGTTGGTTTTCGATGCAGTCATCCGGCTCCGTGCTGCAGCCGCAGTCCTCATCGCCGGTCGATCCGCTGCTCTTCCCGGCGTAACTGCGTGTGTTTCCGCATCCGGACGAGCGGGCGCTTTCCGGATAAAGTACCGGGTCGCCCCAGTCGTATCCGTAGTCGTCCACGCTGCCGTCGCTCACGTTGCCTTCTGCGTCATACAGGCCCGTTGCGCCGGGCCCCGGCATCGCTTCGGTTTCGGCAAGGTTCTGGTATTCCATGGCATCCACCTCCCTGCCCTCAGCCTATGCGAGGGCGGGCGCGGCCGTTACTGGTCAAACTCGCCCTTTACCGACCGGGCAAACAGCTTCTGCAAGGCCTCCATGGGGTCAGCCTTCCGGTATACGATCTCATACACCGTCCGGCAGATGGGCAGGTCGACTCCGTATTCCTTTCCAAGGCCCACCAGCGCCTTCACGGTGGGCACACCCTCGGCCAGTTTGCCGTAGGGTTCCCCCTTCACATAGCACTCGCCGTAATGCCGGTTGTGGCTGTGAGCCGAAAACAGGGTGGCCTCATAATCGCCCAGGTGGCACAGCCCATAGGCCGAAAGCTCGTTGCCGCCCATGGCCCGAATCAAGCGTGAAACCTCCCGGGCGCCGCGGGCCATCAGCGCGCCTTTCAGGCTGGAATAGCCCACGCCGTCCAGCATTCCGGCCGCAATGCCCACCACGTTTTTGGCGGCAGCCCCCACCTCGGTGCCCACCAGGTCGTGCCCTTTGTACAGCCGGATCAGGTCCGAGTTCAGGTTTTCCACGATCCATTCGGTTACCGCCGGGTCCTCCGAGTCCACCACCATGCAATTGGGAATGCCCGCGCAGAAATCCTGCACGTGGCCGGGGCCAACCCAAACGGCCAGCTTCACCGGCTGGTGCACCGTCTCGCGGAACACCTGGGTCAAGCGCTTGCCGGTGTCCGCTTCAATGCCCTTCATGCACAGAATCACAGTCTTGCCGCTCAGATCCAGTCGGTCCAGCTTGCTGCCCAGGTCCCGCAGCTGCTGGGCGCTGATGGAAATAACCACCACGCGTCCCCAGGCGACGGCCTTTTCCAGGTCCTGTTCCAGCAGCAGATTGTCCGGCAGCGCTTCATACTGGTTCCGGCGTTCCGCCTTCAGCTGTGCAAACCCGCGGGAGCCTTCCCGCCCCCACAGCATCACCTCGTGGCGGGTGCTGTGATAGCAGGCCAAAAACGTGCCCCAGCGGCCGCAGCCAAGTACCGTGATCTTCATACTTGTTCTCCTTCTCTGTTCTTCCGGCAAAAACCACCCGTGTCAGTTCTCGTTCGGGCCGTCCGGCATCTGCCCTGTCGGTTATTTTGGTAAGAATCGGCCTGTTCTTGATGCCGCAGCAAATTCAAGCAAAATCGGCCCCTGCGCCCATCCCGATACGGTAGGGCCGCGGGGGCCGGTTTTATGCACTTACCCGCCCTGTCTTTTGGGGCAGGCCTTTCTCTTTAAAAGCAGGAATATGTACCCCACCCGGCTGCCGCGCTTAGTTGGCCTGGCCCTCGGTTCCTTCACCGGGGTTCTCGGTTTCCGCCGGTTCCTGTGTGGCCGTAGGCTCCGGCGTCGCCGTGGGTTCCGGCGTGGGTTCCGGCGTGGGTTCCGGCGTGGGCGTTGGCGTAGCGGCCGGGCTTACCACCACCGTGGCCTCGGCCGTTTTGGTGGTGCCGTTTGCGGTAATGGTGGCCACAATGGTGTAATTGCCCACCGACAGGCTGCTCAGCGAATAGGTCTCGCCGCTGCCCTGGGCCGCACCGCTCCACTTCACGTCCGAAGCGCTGGCGCCGTGCACCACAGCCTTCAGGGTCACATTGTCTCCGGCGCTCATGGAAACGCTGGCCGGCTCAATGGAAATGCTCAGCTTCTGGCTGAACTGGGCACGAACCGACAGGTTCTTGGTGAAGTTGGTGTCGGTACGGGTGGCTGTGGTCACACCGTCGCTCCACTTCACGAACTCATAGCCGGAAGCGGGCACCGCCGTAATGGTGTAGCTGGCGTTGGGGTCCGTCACCTTGAAGGAAAGCTTCGTCTGGCCGGAGCTGCTGCCATAGCTCAGGGTACCGCTGCTGCTGGATTCCACATCATAGCTGACCGTGAACGTCTGCTCCGAGGTACTGGAAGAGGAAGTCTCCGCCGAAGAAGAACCCGTTGCATTGGCGCGCTTGGGGATGTTGGTGGCATCTTTGTCCGCCGCCGGGCGCTGGTCCTCCGTCTCATAGGCGTGCTCGCGGGCATAGGTTAGAATGGCCTTCAGCGCGTCCGAACGCATATGGATGTCGCCATCCTGAAAATAGCCGCTCTTGCCGTAGCCGTCGCTTCCCTTCAGCACCTCTGTGGTGTTCAGGAACTTATAGCCCTCGCTCTGGCACATCTCCACCAGCGCCTGGTTGAACTCGTCGATGGAGGTCATGCTCATGTTTGGGTAGCTGCTGTGGTTCTTCGGGATGGGCGGAATGGCATTCACAATGATGTCGCAGTACTGATACGCCTTGTGAATCGCCGTGAGCAGGTTCTTGTACTCCTTAATGAAATCGTCCTTGCTCATGCTGCCATCGGCGTTGTTGGTGCCGAAGGTCACGATCACCCGCCGTGGCTTCATCTTGGCGATGGCATCTGGAATGGCGTACTGGGTGCTGTCGCCCTTGAAGGCCACACACTTGGTGCTGGTGGCGGACTGCACGCCCATGCCCTCTTGGCCCACAAACTGGTCCAGGGTGATCAGGCCGTAGTTGTTCATGCGCACCGTGTTGGAGTCGCCCACGAACACCGTGGCTTCCACGTATTTCTTGCCTGCGTCCTTGGTTTTTGCCAGAATGGCGCTGGAATTTTCATCAATCTGGTACTCGCTGCTGTCGTAGCTCTCCGACGAAGAATCGGAATCCGAGCCGGACGCTGCATCGTCCTTTCCGGCTTTGCTGACCATCACCGCCGTAACCGACAGGGTCACAACGATCGCCAGCGCGCAGATGGCCAGCACAATGCCGGCCTGCTTTTGTTTGGGCGATAAATTTTTCAGGTCGATCTTTTTCATTTCGTGTCCTCCATTTTTGGCACGAGAACAGAGTTTCATTCGGCCGGCCGCTGCACGGGCCGCACCGGTCCATCGTTAGGTATTCAGAATGTATCGGGTCAGCTGGTCACAGCGTTCTGCCAGCAGTACCGGCTTGCAGGCCTCCAGCTCTTCCCAGCTGCCATAGCCGTACAGTACACCGGCTGCGTCCAGCCCATTGGCTGCGCCGCCGTTCAGGTCATCGGCCCGGTCGCCAACCATCAGCACTCGTTTGCCCGCCAGCGCCGGCTGCCCCAGCGCCCAGCGGATGACCGAGGGCTTGTCGTCAATGCTGGCATCCAGCGTTGCACCGCCCAAAACGTCAAAATAGCGGTACAGCCCCTGTTCCTTCAAAATGGGAAGCGCCACCGGCAGGGCCTTGCAGGTGGCCGTTCCCAGAATCACCCCGCTGCGCTTCAGCATCTCCAGCATTTCCACAACGCCGGGGTACACACTGCATTTATGCTGGCCGATCCGGTCATAGTATTCCCGGTAAACCTGCACCGCCTGCTCGCACTTCTCCTCGCTTCCCAGCGTTTCCAGAAATGTCTTGCGCAGGGGCGGGCCCAAAAAGCGGTTCAGGTCCAGCGTTTCCGGGTCCACGCCCATCTGCCGGAAGGTATGCCGCATGGTTTCGAGAATTCCGGGGCTGGAGTGAACAAGCGTGCCGTCTACATCAAACAAAACAGCGTTGTAACGCAAATCAACTGCTCCTTTTTTCGCCGGGCGCATCGCATTCTTTCTGCAGCAGCGCGGTGAATGCCCGGTCATTTTTCACACAAGGCACCGGCTTTCCGGCGACATTTTAGTGCTATTATAGCACGTTCCGCCCGGTTAGACAATCTTCCCCGTTTGGGCACAAAAAAAATTCGCACAAAAAACGCAGCCGATGCAGAGGCATCGGCTGCGTTTTGATTGTTTGGCTGCATGGTTCTGCCGGTCAAAGCCCCGCGTAATAGGCATCCAGCGCTTCCAGCCGAAGCGTCATATACGCCTGAATCTCCTCCAGCGTGGTGTCGCTGTCGCGCACCGGCCAGCGGGCATCCTCCCGGGCCTGCGCACCGCTTCGGGTCAGCTCGTCGCTGCTGTGCTGCAGCAGCCCACAGACGTTTTCGGTGCTGAGGGGGCCGCTGCGCAGCTGCTGCCAGCGGTGCACCTTATCCTGGTTTCCCGCCTGCTCTGCCGCCTCGGCGGGCAGAGCCGTTTCAAACTCATAGCCATCGTCGCAGGCTTTGTCCCGCCCGAGAACGGTATAGGCCGTGCTGTTCATGGTGCCGTCGTTGACGCAGGCATCCCAACCATTCCCGAAGGTCTGGTCCAGGTCCCAGGGCACATAAATAAAGCGCCATCCGGCTTCTGTTTTCTGCCCGTAATAATAGGTGTTGTTGGCCAGATTGTCCCAGGAAAACAGCGCCTGACGAAACAGCTCGATGTCGATCAGGTTGCTTCGGTCACACACGGCGTCCACCTGTTCCAGCGTGCTGGACGGGTCGTGCATGGTGCGCACCAGCGTCAAAAACGGCTCCCACACCTCGTCCTGAATGCGGTTCGGGTACAGTTTGGCAGACAGTTTCACCGTGTGCTTGTCGATTTTCAGATAAACGGCATCGGTGGCATAGGTCACATCGTCCTGCTGCCAGGTGCGCTGCCCGTCCACCAGCTCGCCCGCCTCAGCGGCCGACTGCGCCTGCATGTAGTCGATCTCTTCCTCCGTGGGCCAGCGGTGCCCGCCGGATTTGTACAGCACATCGCCCTCTTCGGCGTTCAGCTGCTTTTTATCAACCGGCTCCTGCAGACCATAAACGCCCTGATACTGGCCGTCCGCCACCAATTCCATGTAGCACATCCGAGAACCGATCCGATCCGACGGGTTGTCCCGAATGATCTCCTCCCACAGGCGGAAGGCGCTGACCTCCCGCAGGCGCGTATCGTCCGCGGAGAGCGCGTCCAGAATCCAGTCGTCGTCCTTGCGCATCCCGCACAGGCTCAGCTTGCGCTTTTCGCCTTTTTCGTTCAGCAGTTTTACCTTGAAGGACTTTTTATCGGCCCAACGAGAAGAATTTCCTCGAATGCAGCTTCTCATCCGGCTGGTTTGAATCGTATATTCGCCGTTCGGGTCAAACAATGTCACGGTTCCAGTGTATTCGCCTTCGTGCACAAAGGCATCCACGGTCTGCCAGTTCACCGGTTCGTCCAGCTTCCACACCATCATCGGCAGGCCCGTAGCCACCAGCTGCCCTTTGTCCAGCAGGCCGCCCTCTGCATTTACCACCACATAGCGGAAGGCGTGTCCCTCTTCCAGCGCTTTCTGCTTGTGCGTCATCTGTGCGTCTTCAATAAAGTACAGGCGGCCGCCGGGCGCGGAAAGCCCGCCCTTCCAGTCCTCGGTCTGGGCGTTCTGAGGCAGAAAAGTCACGCCGGAAGCCTCATCGCGGGGCAGTTCCTCCCCCAAAAGGTTCAGCGGCAGCCGCTGGGTGCTTTCCTGCGCCCACAACTCCTCGCCCTGCGCTTCCGGCATCACCCGCGCGCCGAGGAAGGTCCGCTCCTGGTAGCCCGCAATCACGGTCAGGCACATCAACAGGACCGCAGCCACTGCCAAAAATATCCGTTTCTTCATTCTTCTTCTGCCGCGCTGCCGCACAATGGGCCGCGATCCAGCAGCGCTCCTTTCCGCGCCGTGATCCTGTGAATTTTTTCACGGGTGGAATTATAGCACACTCTTCCCTGCTTCTTCAACGCATCTCCGGCCTTTTCCGCCCAAAAGGCAACATTTGTCTCCCCATAATTTTTGGTTTTTGGGTAAAATCTCGGTAAAACCGCAGTAAAAAAGCGGCTGAGCCGTGGGAAGTCTCTCCCGCAGCACAGCCGCTTCGTGAATTTATGGATCGTGTTTTTGCTTCGCGGTGAGGAACCGCCGCGGTTTAAGAAAGCAGCATCCGGTCATTGGCCAGCTCGTCGCCGCTCACCTGCTCAAACTTCGCCAGCAGGTCAGAAACGTGCAGGTTTGCCTTTTCTTCGCCCTGCACATCGTAAATCACATGGCCCTCATACATCATGATCAGGCGATTGCCATACTTGATGGCGTCCTTCATGTTGTGGGTGATCATCAGAGTGGTCAGGTTGTTCTCGCGAACGATCTTGTCCGAAATGGTCAGCACCTTCTGGGCGGTTTTGGGGTCCAGCGCGGCGGTGTGCTCGTCCAGCAGAAGTAGCTGCGGCTTCTGCAGCGTTGCCATCAGCAGCGTCAGCGCCTGGCGCTGACCGCCGGAGAGCAGGCCTACCTTGCTGGTCAACCGATCTTCCAGGCCCAGGTCCAGCATCTTCAGCTGCTCCCGGTACTGCTCCCGCTCAGCGCGGGTGATGCCGATGCGCAGGCCTCGGCTATGTCCGCGCCGAGCCGCCAGGGCCAGATTCTCCTCGATCTGCATGGTGGCGGCCGTACCGGTCATGGGGTCCTGGAACACGCGGCCGATGTACTTGGCGCGCTGGTGCTCGCTGAGCTTGGTTACATCCACACCGCCGATGGAAATGGTGCCGCTGTCCACCGGCCACACGCCGGCCACTGCATTCAGCATCGTGGATTTGCCCGCGCCGTTGCCGCCGATGACCGTGACGAAATCGCCCTCGTTCAGGTGCAGGCTCAGGTTGTTCAGCGCCGTCTTTTCGTTGACGGTGCCGGCATTGAAGGTCTTGTATACATTTTTAATGTCAAGCATTGGTGGTATCCTCCTTCTTGGCGGCCCGGGCAACGGGCTTTGCAAAATACTTGCCCTTCCAGTAGGGGATGGCCAGGAACACCGCCACCACCAGTGCGCTGAGCAGCTTCAGCAGGTTGGCGTCCAGACCCAGCAGGATGACCACCTGAATGACGATGTAATACACCACCGCGCCCAGCGAAACGCCCAGCAGGCGCAGGCCGAAGTTGTGGAAGATCTTGCCGAACAGAGCCTCACCAATGATGATGGCCGCCAGGCCGATGACGATGGCGCCGCGGCCCATGCTCACGTCCGCAAAGCCCTGGTACTGCGCCAGCAGCGCACCGGCCAGAGCCACCAGCCCGTTGGAGATCATCAGGCCCAGCACCGTGTTGAAGCCGGTGTTAATGCCCTGGGCACGGCTCATGTTGGGGTTCGCACCGGTGGCGCGGATGCCGCAGCCCAGCTCGGTGCCGAAGAACCAGTACATAATGGCGATCAGCACCACCGTGATGATACCCACCATCACCAGCGGGTTGCGCAGGGCGAATTCCTTCACCCAGCGCAGAGAGATGAGCACGCCGTTTTTATCCACGTTGATGGACTGGTTGGCTTTGCCCATGATTTTCAGGTTGATGGAATACAGCGAAAGCTGGGTCAAAATACCGGCAAGGATTGCCGGAATGCCCATAAACGTGTGGAACAGGCCGGTCACCAGGCCGGTGAGCAGGCCCGCCACCAGCGCCATAAACAGGGCAAACCACACATTGTGGCCGCTCAGCAGCAGCATGATGCACACGGCGCCGCCGGTGCCCATCGAACCGTCCACCGTCAGGTCCGCCACATCCAGAATGCGGTAGGTGATGTACACGCCGATGGCCATAATGCCCCAGATGATGCCCTGGGCGCAGGCGCCAGGCAGTGCGCCGGGCAGGTTGCCCAGCTTTGCGAGAATCTCGATCATGAAAACAACTCTCCTTTGATTGCGATGCTTTTTGTACCAGCTCGCAAAAGCATACAGATAGTTTTAGTATAGCAAAAAAACGAGGAGAATGGAAGCCCCATTCTCCCTGTTTCAAGTTTCAGATTGTCCGAACGGTCAATCAGCCCTCAATGGCCACATAGCCCTCGGGTGCGGTCAGGCCCAGCGCATCGCAGATCTCTGCGTTGTACTTCTTGGTCACGGTGGTGTACTCAATGGGCATCTCGGAGATGTCGGCCTCGCCGGTCAGGATCTTCGCAGCCATCTCACCGGTGGTCTTGCCCAGATCGTAATAACTGATGGACAGGGTGGCAACGCCGCAGCCCTTGGCAATGCCTTCCTCACCGGCGATGACGGGCACACCGGCGGGGCGGCAGATGCCGTCGATGATGCCGGTGTTGGCGGCAGCGGTGTTATCGGTGGGAACATAGAGCACGTCGCAGTCGGCAGCGGCGCTGCTGCAAACGCTGGCCAGATCGTTGGAATCGGCGAAGGAGTACTGCACAGCCTCGTAGCCCAGCTTCTCCAGCTCCGCCTGCACAACGTCAACCTGATACTGGCTGTTGGGTTCCGCAGAGCAGTACAGCAGGCCAACCTTCTTGGCATCGGGGAACCACTCCTGAATCATGGCCGCCTGCTGGTCCAGAGGAGGCAGGTCGGAGGTACCGGAAACGTTGCCGCCCACGGTGCCGGTAAAGTCGCTCAGGCCCAGAGCCACGCCATACTCGGTAACGGCGGTGCCCAGCACGGGGATCTCAGTGGTGGCAGCGGTAGCAGCCTGCAGAGCGGGCGTTGCGTTGGCCAGAATCAGATCCACACCGTTGGAAACGAAGGTGTTGTTGATGGTGGCGCAGGTAACGGTATCGTTCTGCGCATTCTGGAAATCAAACTCGACGTTCTCTTCGCCCAGCTGCTCCTTCAGGGCATCCTCAAAGCCCTTGGTGGCAGCGTCCAGAGCGTCATGCTCCACCAGCTGGCAGATACCAATCTTATACTTGGTGCCCGCCGCGGAAGCAGAACCGGCCTCGCTGGAAGCAGCGGCGCTGGAAGAGGTGGAGCCGCCGCAGCCGGTCAGAGCCGCCGCGCACAGGCTGACAGCCAGAATCATCGAAAGTGCTTTTTTCATGTTTGTTTCCTCCCTTATACCGGTTCCCTCAAGGCTGCCGCCGATTCGGTTGGGCCGAACCGCCGCGCTGCCTTACCAGCATGTTTTCTCTTCACAATTTAGTCCAGTGAAGTTTAACGAGATAAAGTATAGCACACTTGCCCCCAGAATTCAAGCCTTTATTGTGCAAAAGTGAGGTCGACCGCTCTTTTTGTCTCTATTGCCGAAAAAGCAGGCCTCGCTTTGTTGTTTTTCACGATTTTCCGGTTTATTTCATCCTCTCCCCTACTCCTGTTTGCTTTCCGCCGGGCCGCGGATGCCCTTCGCCGCGCAAAAAAGCAGCACCCATCCGACCAAAACGGTCAAATGGATGCTGCTTTATCTGCAAGTTTAAATTGCGGTCTCAAATCGCTTTCGCCGGTCTGCGGTGCGCCGCCAGGGTCACTCCCCTTGGTAGCCAACCTCTTTGGTGCGCAGCACGGCGTTCAGCTTGGGCCGCCCTTTGCCCAGGGTCAGGGCCAAGGCCGCCCCGGCCTGTTTACAGCTGTGCCCCGCAGTGATTGCAAAACAGGGCATTCTCCTCGACCTCCGCGCCGCACTGGGGGCACACATGGGCAGCCGGGGCTTCCTCAGTGTCAGGCTTTGCATCTTCCGCTTCCACCTCTACGATCGAGGCCTCTTCCTCCTCTTCGGGGGCGGTCACACCGGCAGCCTTCAGCGCGTTGATGTTGGCCTCAATGTCGGAAATCGCCTGGATGTACTTTTCCACCAGGGGCTGGTTCTCCTCGCTGTTCTTGGCCAGGCTGTACACCAACGCGCCCAGCTGACGCTGTGCCTTGGCCAGTTTGGCCTGCTCGCTCACCAGATCCACCTGCTTTTTGCCCTTTTCGGCCAGATCCACCGCCGTGCTCTTGACTGCATCGGCCATCTCGGTACCCTTCTGGATCAGCTTATCAAAATCGAACGCCATACAAACCACCTCATTCTAATCGGCAGGCCGACTGCTGTTTGCAGTCGCAGCCCGCTTTGTCCACAAGCCGCACTGCATTCGGGCAGCGCGGCGCGTACCAACAAAAGAGTTATTCGCCCAAAAATTCCCGCAGCATACTGTTTTTCGGCACCAGCTCCAAGGGAATGGGGTCAAACAGGGCAAAATGCCCGGCCAACTCGTTCATCTTCTCTGCATAGGGGTCCTTTTCCGGCAGCGAACCGGCCAGCGGTTCGATCATGCCCGCCAGCACACACAGCTCATAGCTGAACGAGGTATCCACCAGCAGGTCCGCCTCCGGCTTGAACACCTTGATGTAGCGGTCCTCGCCGTCGCACACGCGGCCCCACATGCTGATGGTTTTTTCAGGCGAATGGCCGCGGAATTTGTGGTCCCGCACCATGCGCCGCGCCAGGCGGATGTCCCGGGTGGGCAGCACCCGCTGGCCCTTGCTGCAATATTCTTCCCGCAGACCGGCGTAGATTTTATACACGCTGTTCCGGGGCAGAACCTCGGTCAGGATGGGGTTCAGCGCGTGGATGCCCTCGACGATGCACACACCGCCCTCCAGCTCCAAGTGCTCCCGCTCCGGCAGGCGACTCTCCGTGGGGAAGTCGAAGATGGGCAGGTCCGTGCTGCCCTTGCTCACCAGCTCGCCCAGACAGCGGTGAATCTCATCCAGATCCAGCGCGGTCACATTCTCATAATCCTTGGTGCCGTCGGGCAGGCGCGGATATTCATCCAGGTTCTTATAGAAATTGTCCAAGCTGACCACTTTGCTGGGGCAGCCGCGCACGGTGAGTGCATCGGCAATTTTGTGGGCCGTGGTGGTTTTGCCGGAGGCCGAAGGCCCGGTCAGCATCACAATGCGGCAGCCGGACTCCAAAATTTCACCGGCAGCAGCAAAAATTCTGCTTTCATACTCAATTTCGCAATGGGAAACAAAGCGCTGGGCGCTGGCGGCAGCCGTATTGACCAGGCTGACCTCAACCAGACGTTTGGGGATCCAGATAGCGGCCATAGAACTCACCAATTCCTCTCTTACGCTCCAGAATCACATCAAACCCATTGATGTATTCATTCGCATATTTATAGTTGAAAATACGCTCGATGTGCTCGCCGCAGCCGGGCTGACGCAGCTTGGTGGAGCCGCCCGCCCCTGCGGAGAGGATCGAATGCACTTCCTCCATAATATAAATATTGTAGTAACCCTCATACCCCGGCTTGCACCAGCCGATGTTCTCCAGATTCTGGAGCGTGTTCTTCTGGCGGTAGAGGTAATAGGGCACATAACCGGCCCTGGTCAGGGCATCACAGTGTTCCAGCATGGCGGCCACATCGGCGTAATCCTCCTGGCTGTGGTCGATCACCAGACTGGAGGCCCGCTTCAACGTCAGCGTATGCACGGTGATGTTTTCCGGCTCCAGCGCGATGGCCTGCGCCAGGCTTCGGGCAAAGCCCTCTTCCGTGTCGCCGGGCAGCCCGGCAATTAGGTCCATGTTGATGTTCGTATGCCCCGCCTGCCGTGCATCATAGAAGCAGCGGCGGATGTCCTCCGCCGTATGGCGGCGGCCGATGTGGGCCAGCACCTCATCCTCAAAGGTCTGCGGATTGATGGAGATGCGGGTGGCCCCGTACTCCTTCAGCACCTGCAGCTTTTCCAGATCGGTGCAGTCCGGCCGGCCGGCCTCCACCGTGTACTCTTCCAGGCGGCTCAGATCAAAGCACTGGGCCACCTTGCCCATCAGCTGCCGAAGCTGGTCGGCGCTCAGGCTGGTGGGGGTGCCGCCGCCGATGTACACCGTGCGCAGGTTCAGGCCGATCTGCTCCACCTGATCCCGAATGGCCTCAAGCTCCATGCAAAGATGGTCCACATAAGGCTGAATGAGCTTTTTATCCCGCTCCACCGTCCGGGAAACAAAGCTACAGTAGCTGCACCGGGACGGGCAGAACGGAATGCCGATGTACAGGCTGCAGTCCCGCAGGCCGCTGCGCTCCAGAATCGGCCGCTGCCGGTCGGCGATCCCGCGGGCCAGCTCAAACCGTCCGGGGGTACAGTCGTACTTTTCCAAAAACAGCTTTGCAATGTCCTCTTCACTGCGGCCGGCGGCCCGCTGGTCGTGAATGATGCGCACCGGGCGCACCCCGGTCATTTTGCCCCAGGGCGGCCGGATGCCGGTTACTTCGCGCAGCAGGTCGTACACCAGACTGGCCAGCGCAAACGCGGGCTTTTCGTTTTCGGGCCGCACCACGCGCCGCCAATGGCAGACGCCGTTTTCCCGCACGCCCGCCAGCAGGTGGCGCTGGCCCGCCCGGGCCAGAACCAGGTCGCCGCCCCGGTGATATCCGGGCACCAGCTTTGCCATGGGATAAAACAGCCGGATCACATGCTCCACATCATAGCCGGAAGCCAGGCCCAATACGGTCAGTTCCATGCGTACCCCCTCATGTAAGGGTTGTAGCGCTTCTCCTCACCCATGGTGGAAGCATCCATATGGCCGGGAAGAACCTGAACGTCGTCTGCCAGAGGCAGAGCCTTCAGCTTTTCCAGGCTGGCCTTCATTTTCTCCGGGTCGCTCTCGGCAAAATCCGTGCGGCCGATGCTGCCGTGGAACAGGGTATCGCCGGTGAAGAACAGGTTGCCGCACAGCAGGCACCAGCTGCCTAGGGTATGCCCGGGGGTGTGCCAGGTGCGGAAAGTCAGTTCGTCCACCTTCAGCTCGCCGCCGTCCGTGTATTCTCCGTCCACCTTGGAAATGGGCAGCCGCTGGGTACCCTGTGCATCCGCCTTATCCAGATACAGCGCCGCACCCCACTGTTTGCGCAGTTCTTCCGCGCCGGGCACATGGTCAAAATGGCCATGGGTCAGCAGAATGTGGGTGAGCTTTGCTCCATGCTCGCCCAGAATGCGGTTGTATTCCACCGGCTCACAGGAGGGGTCAATGATCACGGCATTGCCCGCTTCGGTAATCAGCAAAAAGCTGTTGGTGTAGTACGGCGGAAAACCCGCCAGATGAAACATCTGCATAGTACACTCACCTTCCCTGCGGTTGGTACCCTTATTGTACCCCGCAGATATGAATAAATTGTTGAACAGAACCCACAAACTGGGCAAAAATGTCAAAATTTTTGTGAACTTTTATCCAATCAGCTCATTTTGGGGGCAGTTTACCACTCGTCCGTATCCAGAACCAGCGTAATCGGGCCGTCGTTGACCAGCTCCACCTGCATATCCGCGCCGAACTCGCCGTGCTGAATGCCGGCCAGCCCCTGCTTTCCCAGCTCCTTCAGGAACAGCTCGTACCCGTCCACCGAGAGCGGCTGTTTGGCGGCATGGATAAAGCTGGGCCGTTTGCCCCGGCTGGAATCCCCGTACAGGGTAAAGTTGCTCACCACCAGAGCCTCATAGCCAAGTTCCACCGCACTGCGGTTCAGCTTGCCCGCCTCATCGGGGAAAATGCGCAGATGTGCGCACTTTTCCGCCAGTTTCGGCACAACTTCCAGGGTGTCGGTGTCCCGCACGCCCAGCAAAATGACCAGCCCCGGCCCAATTTTTCGGGGCTCTCCCCCGTTCACGATCACACTGGCGCGGCTGACCCGCTGCAGCACTGCACGCATTCGGCACTCTCCTTTTATCTGTGATCAGCGGGTCACCGAGATGACCCCGCGGATCTTGCGCAGCTTTGCCACCACGTTGTTCAGGTGCTCGGTGTTGGCAATGCCCACGGTCACATTCATAAAGGCCTTGTCGTTCTCCCCCTGCCGGGCGTTCACCGCATAGATGGGCACCCGCAGGTCGGACAGCGCCATGGCCAACTCGCCGAAAATACCGTCCCGATCCTCGGCGTAGATCTCCAGCGCCGCCTTGAACGGTTCCTGTGCAGAGGCACTGTCCTCCCAGTAAGCCTTTACCCAGCGGGCGGAATTCTCCGGCTGCTTCATGCTCTGTTGGGCATTGGCGCAGTCCTGCTTGTGGATGGACACGCCATAGCCGCGGGTGATGAAGCCCACGATCTTATCGCCAGGCAGCGGGTTGCAGCACTTGGCGAACTTCACCAGGCAGTTGTCAATGCCTTCCACCACCACGCCGTCGCTGGTGTGGGTGCGGTGAATGGACACATCCTCCACCGTGAAGTTCTTGGCGGCCTCGGCTTCGGCCTCCGCCTCCCGCATTTTGGTGTACTCGTCCTTGATCTTGCCCATGATGCGGCTGATCTGCAGGCCGCCGTAGCCGATGGCTGCATACATCTCATCCGGGTTGTTCATGCGCTGGCGGCGGGCGATCTCGCCCATAAACTCGTCCCACTTTTCGGGCGGAATGTTCACCAGGGCACGGCGCATCTCCCGCTCCAAGGCGGTGCGGCCCTCCTGAATGTTCTCCTCCCGCCGCTCCTTCTTGAACCAGTTGCGGATCTTGTTCTTGGCCTCACTGGTTGCCACGATCTTCAGCCAGTCGCGGCTGGGGCCCTTGTCCGCCGGGCCGGTGACGATCTCGATGATCTCGCCGGTGGCCACCTTGTGGTCAATGGGAACCATCTTGCTGTTTACTTTGGCGCCGATCATCCGGTTGCCCACCGCCGAGTGAATGGCGTAGGCAAAGTCGATGACCGTGGCACCGGTGGGCAGGGCGATCACATCGCCCCTGGGCGTAAAGGCAAACACCTCTTCGGGCAGCAGGTCGCCCTTCAAGTCGCGCAGGATGTCGCCCACGTCGTTGGAATCCCGCTGGCTTTCCAGCAGCTGGCGCACCCAGGCCAGGCGGTCGTCCAGCTTGTCCTTGCCCTGCACACCCGCCTTGTACTTCCAGTGGGCGGCCACGCCGTATTCCGCCACCTGATCCATCTCCCAGGTACGGATCTGCACTTCAAAGGGCAGTCCCTCGTGGCCGATGACCGTGGTGTGCAGCGATTGATACATATTGGGCTTCGGGGTGGAAATATAGTCCTTGAAGCGGTTGGGCAGCGGGTGGTACATATCGTGGATCACACCCAGCGCATTGTAGCACTCGGCCACCGAGTCCAGAATGATGCGCACGGCATACACGTCGTAGATCTCATCAAACTCCTTTTTCTGCATGATGGTCTTGCGGTAAATGCCGTAAATGCTCTTGACCCGGCGCTTCATGTAGGCATTCTCCATGCCGTTTTCCTTCAGGCGCTCCTGAATGGCATGGCTCACATGCTCCAGAAATTCATTGCCGCGGTGCTTGGCCAGCTGTTCCTTGATCTCGTTGTAGCCAACGGGGTCCAGATACTGTAGGCTGCGGTCCTCCAGCTCTTCCTTGATGCTGCTGATGCCCAGGCGGTGAGCAATGGGGGCGTACACCTCCATGGTCTCCTTGGCCTTGTCCCGGCGCTTCTGCTCCGGCCAGGCATCGCCGGTGCGCATATTGTGCAGCCGGTCACACAGCTTGATGATCATCACCCGCACGTCCTGGCTCATGGCCAGCAGCATCTTGCGCAGGTTTTCGGCCTGCTGCTCCTCCACAGAGGAGAACTTCAATTTGGTCAGCTTGGTCACGCCGTCCACCAGCAGGGCCACATCCGGGCCGAACTGACTGCTGATCTCGTTGACGGTAACGGCGGTGTCCTCCACCACATCGTGAAGAAGGCCGCCCGCCACACTCTCCGAGTCCATTCCCAGATCCACCAGCAGGCAGGCCACATGCAACGGATGGCAGATGTACGGCTCGCCGCTGCGGCGGAACTGCCCCTCGTGGGCCTTTTCTGCCAGCTGGTAAGCCTTGTGGATCATTTCAACATTGTAAGGCCGGCCCGAATTTTCAAGGGCATGGGCCAGATCGTCGTACACAATATACTCAGCCATGCATCATTCCTCCATCATCGCCCGCAGCACCGGGGCGCTGGTCAAGTCCTTTTTCTCTTTGGTGGGCACCAGCACGTACCGGCGCGCGCCCTCGGTCTCTTCCACCGCGATCAGGTTCAGCTCGGTCAGCGCTTCCAGACTCACCAGCGTTTTGCCCGTCAGCTGGGGGCCCATGCGGGCAAACAGCGGCTGCAGGTCGTTTGCGTCCACCCGGCCGCTGCGCAGCTGGCGGTACAGGGCCACGGTGTCGTCCCGCTCGGGCTTCAGCAGGGTGCGCTGCTGCCCATCCAGATGGGCCCCGCTGCGCCATGCCTCATACAGGGCCGCCTGACGGGCCGGCTCATTGCCCAGCCCCGCCGGGCGAAGCTCTCGGGCGCGGCCGGAGACCATCGGCCCGTTGCGGCCCTCATAAACGGAGAAGCTCACCGCCGCGTCCACCCGGTCTCCGGGCTGATACGGGATGTTGGCCGGGGCCACGCCGAAGCAGGCCAGATACAGCCCTGCGGTGCCCTGCCGCAGCCGCACCCGGCTGTGGCGGCCATCCCCCATGGGATACACCCCATCCACAATGGCGTTTTCCACAAGGAACAGCGGGGCCGGGTTGCCGTGGCCGCAGGGGGCCAGATAGTCCAGCCCCTGCACCTCCTCCACCGTCACCTCGTCCAGCCTTACCGGCACATCCAGCCGCAGGGGCGGCTGCTGGGGCAGCGGGTACGTTTTGGCCGCCCAGGCGTTGATCTGCTTCCGGAAGGCTTCCAGATTCTCCCGCCGGATGGAAAGCCCGGCCGCCAGGGCATGGCCGCCGAAGCGCACCAGCATCTCCTGACAGGACGAAATGGCCTGGTGCAGGTGGAAGCCCTCAATGCTGCGGCCGCTGCCCTTGCCCTCGTCTCCCTGCATGGAAATGACGATGGCCGGGCGGCCGTAGCGCTCCACCAGGCGGCTGGCCACAATTCCGGTCACACCGGGGTGGAAGGCATCGCCCCACACCACCAGCACCCGGTCGTTCTTCCGGGCGGGGTCGGCATCCAGCTGCTCGTTCACCCGGGCCAGAATTTCCTGCTCCGCGTTCTGCCGGTCCTGATTGCACTGGTTCAGCCGGCCGGCCAGGTCGGCCGCCCGCTCGGCATCCTCACACAGCAGCAGCTGCAGCGCCAGAGCAGCGCTGTCCATCCGGCCGGCCGCGTTCAGGCGTGGGGCCAGCGTGTAGCTGATGGTGTCCGCCGTCACCGTGCGCCCGCCCATGCCGCTGACTTCCAGCAGGGCCTCAATGCCCGGCCGCCCGGAATTCTGCAGCGCTTCCAGCCCGCGGCGCACCAGCGTGCGGTTCTCGCCGGTCAGATCCATCACGTCCGCCACCGTTCCGATGGCCGCCAGGTCACCGCAGAAATCCAGCAGCTCCTCCGGCGGGCAGCCGTCCAGCGCACAGCACAGCTTGAAGGCCACGCCTGCGCCCGAAAAGCCCTTGTACGGACTTTCGTCGTCGGCGCGCATGGGGTCCACCACGGCAACGGCTTTGGGCAGCTGCTGGGGCGGCAGGTGGTGGTCCGTCACCACCAGATCAAGGCCCAGCTGGGCGGCCAGCTCCGCCTCGGCCCCGGCAGAAATGCCGTTGTCCACCGTGATGATGAGCCGGTAGCCCTTATCGGCCAGGCTGCGGATGATCTTTTCGGAAAGCCCGTAGCCCTCCCCTTCCCGGCTGGGCAGCATACAGCGCACATCCGCACCCATGTTGCGCAGATGGGAGTAGAGCAGCGCCGTGGCGGTCACGCCGTCCACATCGTAGTCGCCGAACACCACTATCTTCTCTTCATCGTCAATGGCGCGCAGAATGCGCTCCACGGCTTTGTCCATGTCCTTCATGAGCATGGGGTCGGTGAGGGGCGCATCCTGCCCCAGCAGCCCCATGGCCTTTTCCGGCGTGTCCAAACCACGGGCGGTCAGCACCCGCGCCAGCAATTTTGGCGCACCGATCTGAGCCGCCAGCTTCGCGGCAGCCTGCTCATCGGGGCGGTTCACTTGCCAGGCACGGTATGTCATCGGATCTGTTCCTCCTGTTGATGCTCACGGAATTTGATAAATTCACGAAAGTTCTTTTTAAATCGTTTTTACTTATTCAAAGTCTTTAAGGGCGGCTTCCGGCCTCATCCAAACGCCGCGGCCGGCAGCGCCCGCAAGGCTCAGTCCCTGGCCTTATACTGGCCCAGAATGGCCCGGGCCACGCGCAGGCCGTCCACCGCCGCGCTCATAATGCCGCCGGCGTAGCCTGCACCCTCGCCGCAGGGGTACAGCCCTGGCAGGTCCAGCGCCTGAAAGTCCTCCCCGCGGGGCAGGCGCACCGGGCTGGAAGTTCGCGTTTCCAATCCGGTCAAAATGGCGTCCGGCGCCGTGTAACCGGCGATTTTCCGCTCAAAGGCGGAAAGGCCGGTGCGCATGGTGGAAGCCAGTTCTTCCGGCAGCAGACTGCCCAGATCATAGGGGGTCACGCCCCGGTCATAGGTGGGCTGCACCCGGCCGATGGTCAGCCGCCCCTGCCCGGCCAGAAAGCTGGGCACATTCTCCGCCGGGGCTGCATATCCGCCGCCGCCCGCCCGGTAGGCCGCCTGCTCCAGCCGACGCTGGAAGGCAATGGCCCGTGCCGGGTCCTGATCGAAGTCGCGGCCGTCCACGCTGACCACCACCGCCGCGTTGGCATTTTTGCCGTCGCGGGCATGGTAGCTCATACCGTTGGTGACCACGCCGCCCTCTTCGCTGGCCGAAGCCACCACCTGGCCGCCCGGGCACATACAGAAGGTATACACGCACCGCCCGCCCACCTGCTGGCTGAGCTGATACTCGCCATGGGGCAGGGCCGGGTGCCCCGCCGCCTCGTGGTACAGGCTTTCTTCAATGGCAGTTTGCAGGTGCTCGGCCCGGAAGCCCACCGAAAAGGGCTTGCAAGTGAGGTTCAGGCCGCTCGCCTGCAGCATGGCAAAGGTATCCCGGGCCGAATGCCCCACCGCCAGCACCAGCACCTCACAGGGCAGTGCGCCCTCCGTGGTCTCGATGCCCGCAAGACGCCCGTTTTTCACCGTCAGGCCGGTGAGGGCCGTGTTGAACCGCACCTCGCCGCCCAGCTGCTCGATTTCCCGCCGAATGGAGGCAATGACCTGCCGCAGCAGGTCGGTGCCCACATGGGGCTTCTGCCGGATGGCGATCTCCGCCGGGGCGCCGTGCTGCAGAAAGGTCTCGGTGACAAAGCCGCACAGCTCATCCCCAATGCGGGTGGTGAGCTTGCCGTCCGAAAAGGTACCGGCGCCGCCCTCACCGAACTGGATGTTGGCGTTGGGGTTCAGTTCGCCGGTGGCGGAAAAATGCTCCACCGCCTTCACCCGCTCTTCCAGTGCCGGGCCGCGCTCCAGCACCAACGGCCGCAGCCCCTGCCGGGCCAGCAGCAGGGCACAGAACAGGCCCGCCGGCCCAAGGCCGCACACCACCGGGCGGGTTTTCAGCGTCTTTTCGCCCTTTGGCAGAATCAGCTGCATCGGTTTGGATACAGCAACGCAGGGCGCAGCCCCGGCATAAGCCGGTTCCGCACCCTCGTCGTTGAGTGTGATGGCTACGGTGTACACCAGCACCGGCTTGCGATGCCGGGCATCCACCGAAATTTTTGCAATGCCGCTCTCCCGCACGGCGGCGGCGGGCAGATGCAGAATGCGCAGGGCCTCCTGCACGGCCTGCCGCTCCATACAGGAGAGCGGCAGCCGAATGTTGCGTACCAAAAGCATACTGGGTCTCGTTTCTATTTCTCGTTTCACGGGCGCCTTTGTCGGCTGGAATCGCCGCTCAGCGCGAGGTGATGTTGCATTCCACGGTGTAGCTGCCCACAGCGAACACGCCGGAGGCCGCCGGCACATAAATCTGCACCGTCAGGTTCTGCTTGCCCACCGACACCTGAATGTCCTGCGCGTCGATCTGGGCCACCACACTGGAAGCGGACAGGCCCGCGATCTCGTCTTTAGGGCCGATGAGGGTCACATTGTTGATGCGGGTGTTTTCCGGCTCCAGCTGGTAATTGGCGGGCAGATTGATGACCCGGATGTTGTCCCGGCTCACGTTCAGCACCTTCCGAGCCAGATTGGAGGAATCAAAGCTGAGGGTAACCGCCGTCACATTCTCCTGGCTGACAATGTTTTCCGGCAGCTCGATGCTCATGGGCCAGTCCTTATCCAGCTCAAAGGTGCTCAGGTCAAAGTAGCCCACCGAAAGGCTCGTCATGGTGGCGATCTGCCGGGCCGGGCCGGCCACGGTCAGCGTCTGCTGCGACAGGGTGTAGGGCAGCTTGCTCACGTCAAAGCCCGGAGGGGCGTTCAAAAAGTCCACCGTCAGAGGGAGATTTGCCAGCTGATACACCGAGAAGCTCACGCTGGCCCGGTCGGCCGAAGTTTCGGCATATTCCAGCTGAAGGGGGTTGCCCTCCTGGTCGGTGTATTCCAGGTCCACCTGCACCACGGCACTGTCGGAAAGCTCGCTGTCCATGGTGACCGGCGCGGTGACCTTGCTGATCTGGTTCAGTTCGGTTTCCGGCCCCTGAATGGTGATTTCCGAGGGCGAGCAGCTCACCGAATTCAGCACATAGCCGCTGGCCGGTTTCAAATCGCTCACATCGGTGGTCACAACGAATGTCCGCTCCACCACCTTGTCCAGAATCACATCCACGGTGCTGGACTGGCCGTCGGTCAGTTCCACCTTCACCTGGTTTTCCAGGCTGCCGTCCGCCATGCGAACCTTCAGCGGCAGTGTCACCTCGCCGCTTCCGGTCACCACCGAGTAATCCGGATACACAATAAAGTCCGAGGCGTCCAGGCCGCCCAGCACCGAGCCGTTGCCGGTGCAGGTCACCCGCACTTTATAGTCCGGCTTTTTCACAATGTCCAGCCCCTGGCTGGTGTAATCGCTGGTTCCGTAGCTGTAATCCACCGGAACACCGCTGTAGGTCTGGGTGGTGCCCGGGTTGATGACCGTGGTCACCAGCGTCCAGGTGAACACCGCAATCAGCAGCGCCAGCGCCGCCCGCCCGCGGGGGTCGTCCAGAAAGGCGCTGAGGCTGAATTTATTCTTCTTCATTGGCTTTCCTCCGGTTCCAGAAGGGGCGCTTCTGCTCCTGGGGCTGCTCCGGGGGAACCACGTCCTCCTGAAGCAGGTTGAACAGGCTCTGCCGGTCCAGCCGGCGGATCATCACGCCGTTTTTGGCCAGCGAAACAATGCCGGTCTCCTCGCTGACCACCACGATCACCGCGTCGGAGTTTTCGCTCATGCCCAGGGCCGCCCGGTGGCGGGTGCCCATGTCCTTGCCGATCTCCAGATTGTTGGACAGCGGCAGCACACAGCCCGCCGCTTTCAACATACCGTCCCGCACCACCACGGCACCGTCGTGCAGGGGGGTGCCCTCATAAAAGATGGTGCCCAGCATTTCCCGGTTCACGTCGCCGTTCAGGGGGGTGCCGGTGCGGATGATTTCCGACAGGTTCGAGTTGCGCTCCAGCACAATCAGTGCGCCAGTGCGGGTATCCGACAGCTGCTCGGCCGCATCGCAGATGGCCACCGTGGCCGTCTGCCAGCGGGCGCGCACTGTGGAGTCATCCCGGTGCGTGCGGAACAGGCTGGCCATCCACACATCCGTGCGGCCCAGCTGCTCCAGTGCCCGCCGAAGCTCCGGCTGGAACACCACGACCAATGCCAGAAAGCCCACCTGCAGCACGTTGTTCAAAATCCAGGTCAGAGTACGCAGGTTGAAGTAAAACGCCAGCGCGTACACCGCCAGAATCAGGGCCGCGCCCCGGGCCAACTGTCCCGCCCGGGTGCGCCGCACCAAGCCGATCAGGGCGTACACCGCCACCGCTACGATGAGGATGTCCACCCAGTCGTTCCATCCGCTGGAGCGGAAGTTATTCAGGATCTTATCCAGTCCGTTCTGTAGTGCAGACAATCATCCCACTCCTGTTCCCGGTTCTGCGCCGTTCCGTCTGTCTGCGCAGAGCTTTGTTCAGCATCGTTTTAGTATAGCATATTTTTTTAGTCTTGAAAACCGCCCGTTCAGCGGTCGATCAGGGCCACCGCATGGGCTGCAATGCCCAGCCCCTGGCCGGTAAAGCCCAGGTGCTCTTCGGTGGTGGCCTTCACGCTCACCGCACCCACGTCCAGACCCAGCGCCGCCGCCAGGTTGGCGCGCATGGCCGGAATATGCCCGGCCAGCTTCGGCGCCTGGCACAGGATGGTGGCATCCACATTTTCCACACGCCAGCCCTGCTGTGCCAGCAGGCGTGCCACTTCCTTCATCAGGGCCAGACTGTCCGCCCCGGCATAGGTGGGGTCATTGTCCGGGAAATGCTGGCCGATGTCCCCCATGGCCGCCGCGCCCAGCAGGGCATCCATCACCGCATGGGCCAGCACGTCGGCGTCGGAATGGCCCAGCAGCCCCTTTTCGTAGGGAATGTCCACCCCGCCCAGAATCAGGCGGCGGCCTTCCACCAGCTTATGTACGTCGTATCCATGCCCAATGCGCATTGCTCCGGCTCCTTTCAGGTCCTCAATGGTGGTGATTTTATAATTCTCGTAGGAGCCTTCCGTCAGCTTCACCGGCCGCCCGGTCCGCTCCATCAACTGGCAGTCGTCGGTCACATCCTGCTGCCCCAGCGTCTGGGCGGCCGCCAGATACACCGCTCGGTCAAAGCATTGAGGCGTCTGCACCGCATACAGCGTGCTGCGCTGGGGCGTGGCCTGCACCAGCCCGTCCGGCCCGGCCACCTTGACGGTGTCCTTCACCGGCACAGCCGGGGCCGCCGCGCCGCACTGCCACGCCGCGTGCAGCGCCCGGGTGATGACTTCTTCGCTCACAAAGGGCCGCGCAGCGTCGTGAATGGCCACAAACTCGCCCGTAGCCGCCTGCACGCCGCTGCGCACGCTCTCGGCGCGGGTGGCACCGCCCCGCACCACCAGCGCCGGCTTGCGGCAGGCCGCCGCCAGGGCACGGGCCGCCTCTTCGTTGCGGCTGCCCGCCACCAGCACCAGCGCGTCAATGTCCGGGTGTGCGTCAAAGGCCTCCACACTGCGCTGCAGAACCGTTTTGCCCTCAATGCAGGCCGCCAATTTGTCAAACCCCATGCGGGTGGAATTTCCCGCCGCCACCAGCACCGCCGTTGTGGTATGTTTCATGGTTTCTCTCCCTCTGCCCGGCGGCCGAAGCACCGCTTGCAATCGTTCCAGCGGCCGGGCATTTGCTTATAACACTCATTATGGAATATTATACAGGCTCCCTTCAAAAAAATCCACCGCAATGTCCCCGGAAGCCTCCCTCTTTTTCGCCGGATGAGCCGCACGCAAAAAAGCCTCCCGAAGTGCCTGCATTCTGCCTGCAGGTTTTTCAGGAGGCTTGCGGTCCGTCCGGCTTGTACACGGCGGGTGCAGCCGCCGGTTCATGCATTCCGGCGCTGCTTTTTGTCCAGCCGCATTCGGTCGGCGATCATGGCAATGAATTCGGAGTTGATGGGCTTTCCCCGCAGGTTGTGGATGGTGTAGCCGAAGTAGCTGTTCAGGGTGTCCACATCGCCCCGGTCCCAGGCCACTTCAATGGCGTGGCGGATGGCCCGCTCCACCCGAGAGGCCGTTGTAACGTTCTGTTTGGCGATCTGCGGATAGAGCCGCTTGGTCACCGCGTTGATGTACTCCGGGTCGGCCATCGTCAGCAGAATGGCGTCCCGCAGGAACTGATAGCCCTTGATGTGGGCCGGGACCCCGATCTGATGCAGGATCTCCGTCACGGTGATCTCATCGCTGCAGATGGTCCGCGGCTGCTCCGCCACGCCGGCCGCCCGGAGGACCCGATCGGCCAGAACCGTTTCATCAAACGGTTTCACAAAATAAAAGTCAAACCCGTTGTCCAGCAGTTCCTCTTCCACGCCGTCGTTCTGGAAGGTTCCGGTCACGAAAAACACCGTGCCTCTGCCGCCGTTTTCCTGGTAGCGCTGCTTCACGGCCAGGGCATCCAGCCCCGGCATAAAGGCATCCAGCAGGGCCACCTGCGGGCGGTCCTCCAACAGGCACTGCAGGGCCTGGCCGCCGTCCTTGGGGCAAACCGCCACATCCACGCCGCGTTTTTCCAGCGTTTCACGGCAAAGTTCCGTGACGTTGCTGCCGGTATCCGTCATCAAAAATCTGATCTTCTCCATGCGATTTTCCTCCGTTTCTCAAGTTTCCCTCAACATTGGTGATTTTACCATATATTTCCATCGCTCGCAAGGGTTTTGCCAAGATTTTTTCCATTTTATGGTAAGTTTTTTCCGACAAAATCTCCGGTTTCCTGCATAATTCTCATTTTTCTCGGTCTAATGCCTGTTTTTCGTGCCTGTTTCGTCACTCGTCCGACTTCATTCGGTTTCCAGCACCCGGTCTGCGGCGTCCAGCATGGTTTTGGCAAAAATCCCGTAGCCCTTCGCCGGGTCGTTCACCAGAACATGGGTCACCGCGCCCACCAGCCGGCCGTTCTGCACGATCGGGCTGCCGCTCATCCCCTGCAGGATCCCGCCGGTTTTCTCAAGCAGTTTCGCATCGGTCACCCGCACCAGCAGGTCCCGGTTGGCGTCCCGGCTGTTCAGGTTGACCCGTTCGATCGTCACATCGTACCATTCCGGGGTCTGGCCCGCCGCCGTGGCCAGAATCTTCGCCGGGCCGGCCTGTACCTCCTGGGGCAGGGCCACCTCCATGGGCTGCCCTTCCGGGATATCGGTCAGCAGGCGGCCGTACACACCAGTTTCGTCGTTGGCCAATATGCTTCCCATGGCACCGCTCTGGCCAAACACGCCCTTTAATTCGCCCGGCTCCCCTCGTGTTCCTCTGGTCAGGCCGACAATCTCCACGGGCACCACTTCCCCGGCCCGCAGTGCAACGCTCTTTCCGGTGTCGCTGTCGCTGATGGCATGGCCCAGCCCGCCGTAGCTTCGGTTTTCCCGGTCCGCAAAGGTCAGGGTTCCCACCCCGGCCGCGGAATCCCGCAGCCACATCCCCGCGCGGTACTGCCCGGTCTCCCCATCCCAGGCCGGGGTCAGCTGTGCTTCGTGTTCCTGCCCGCCCCGGCGGTACACCAGCCGCAGCGAGCTGCCGCCGCTTTTCTGCACCGCTTCGGCCGCCCGGTCGTTGTTCAGCTCCTTCTGCCCATTCAGGCTTACCAGCAGGTCGCCCAGCTTCAGGCCCGCCTCCTTGGCGGGGTTGCGCAGCCCCTGCGGCGTCTCCACGTCCGTAAAGCCCACCACCATGGCCCCGTCCGAAAACATCTTCATGCCAAAGGGTGTGCCCAGCACCTCCACCGTCCGGCGCTCGGTCTCCACCACCCGCACCGTTTTCAGGGGCAGAACTTCCAGCAGGGCCAGCGTTTCATTGCGGCTTCCGTCTGCCCCCGCCGCAGCCGCCGGGCGGATCAACGCCGGGGCGGGCTTCAGCCAGGGGTACGCCGCCAGATGCAGGCCCTCCCCCTTTGCCACATAGACGGTATCCGGCAGCATGGCCGCCGCCCGGGCCAACACCCCGGCCGCAACCAGCGCAGCCGCCGCAAGGATACGCACCACCCGGCGTTTTGCCTTGCCCATCTCCATTCCCCCTCGCGAAAAATGCACTCTGTTTGTAGTATGTGCCGGGCCGCGCGGGAATATTGCTTAGAGCGGCGCGCAGATTTTTTCATGGTTCGTGCGACATTTGCCTTCGTGCCGCGATGTATCCGGCACACAGAGGCAGCGTGAACCGCACCGAGGCCGGTTCCGCAGCGGCTGCGGGGCCAAGGGGTTGACAATTTTAGCCCAGCGGGATAGAATAATGTATCCGGAATCAAGCTGCAGAGAGGAGCACAATGCAATGGCAGACAGAGCAGGGACCAAACAGATCGCGGTCAACCGCCAGGCCCGCCATGAGTATTTCGTGATCGAAGCGCTTGAAACCGGCATTGAGCTGGTCGGCACCGAGGTAAAAAGCCTTCGCGCCGGCACCGTAAACCTGAAGGATTCCTGGGTGGACGTGGACAACGGCCAGCTGATCCTTCGCGGTATGCACATCAGCCCCTACGACAAGGGCAATGTGTTCAACCGCGACCCATTGCGGGAGCGGCGGCTTCTCGCCCACAAGTCGGAAATTCGCCGCCTGGGCCAGGAGATCAAGCTTCAGGGATACACACTCGTTCCCCTCTCGCTTTATTTTAAGCGTGGGCGGGTAAAGGTAGAGCTTGGCGTCTGCAAGGGCAAAAAGCTCTATGATAAGCGCGCTTCGGCCGCCGCAAAGGACGCCCAGCGCACCATCGACCGGGCCATGAAGACCCAGCGTTATTAAGTTACTGCTTTCAAGGGGCACTGCCCCTTCTTCGTGGGGATGTAAAGGTTTCGACGGGGAGAGGAAAGCGCGAGCAGCGGGTAGTGGCGAGGGACACACTATAACCTCCTTCAAAAAAATTAACTGACAACAACACTCAGTTAGCCGCAGCCTGAATTCAGGCTGCCGTTCTGCCCACGTTAGCGCGGCGTGGGGCCAGAATGTCATTTTAGCGCTGAACGTGAGCAGCCCTAAGCTTTGCGGGCGGCCATGAACTCATGAAGCTACCAAAGCGTCGGCCTGTTTGCCGGCCTGGCGCGGCGGGAATTTTGTAGACAAACTGCACCCGGAGATACTTTCGTAGACTTCTTTTCGGACACGGGTTCGACTCCCGTCATCTCCACCATTAAAAAAATCCCTTTCCGGTTGATTCCGGAAAGGGATTTTTTGTTGTTTTCATTGATTGAAACGGATGAAAGCCGCGTTGCATCTGGCCTTTTCCACCGCCGCTTATGCGCCGCTACTTTTCAGTTGTACCGCCGTGCAGGAACTGTGCCTTCCCTGCTCAGCCCTTCAGCAGGCTGATGGCCCCCCGCAGGTAATTCACGCCCACCAGCTCCAGGCCCTCAAACCGCGCCGGGTCCAGATGGCGCAGCCCCACCTTCGGCACAACGGCGCGGGTGAAGCCGATGCGCTGGGCCTCCCGCAGACGCTGCTCCAGATTGGTCACGTTGCGCACCTCGCCGCCCAGGCCCACCTCGCCGATGGCCACCGTCTTATCGCCCAGAGGCCGGTCCAGCAGAGAGGACACCAGCGCCAGGCACACCGCCAGATCGCAGGCGGTCTCGTCCAGCTGCAGGCCGCCCACGATGTTCACATAAACGTCCAGGCCGCCGAAGAAAAAGCCCGCCCGCTTTTCCAGCACCGCCAGAAGCAGGTTCATCCGGTTGTAGTCAAACCCGCTGGCTGCCCGCCGGGCCGTGCCCAGGCTGCTCTTGGTGGCCAGCGCCTGCACTTCGCTGAGGATGGGGCGGGTGCCCTCCATGGTACAGGCCACACAGTTGCCGCTGATGCCCATCGGGCGGCCTTCCAGCAGCAGTTTGGACGGGTTGACGATCTCGGTCAGGCCCTCCCCGGTCATATCAAACATACCGATTTCGTTGGTGGATCCATATCGGTTCTTCGCGGCGCGCAAAATCCGATAGGGCAGCGTCTTGTCTCCTTCAAAATACAGCACCGTGTCCACGATGTGCTCCATCACCTTCGGGCCGGCGATCGCGCCGTCCTTGTTCACGTGGCCCACGATAAAGGTGGGGATTTCCAGACTTTTTGCCACATTCAGCAGGCGGGCGGCGCACTCCTTCACCTGCGAGACGCTGCCGGTCGAGGCGGTCAGGTCCGTGGTGTGCATGGTCTGGATGGAGTCGACCACCACCAGGTCGGGCTTGTCCCGCTCGATCAGGCCGCAGATCTGGTCGATGTCGTTCTCTGCGGCCAGCAGAATGTTTTCCTGCACAATGCCCAGACGGTCGGCGCGCAGCTTGACCTGCCGCACCGATTCCTCGCCCGTAATATACAGGACCTGAAACCGATTGGAGATCGCCCCGCACAGCTGCAGCAGCAGGGTGGATTTGCCCGCGCCCGGCTCGCCGCCCAGCAGCACCACGCTGCCCATCACCACGCCGCCGCCCAGCACCCGGTCCAGCTCGCTGATGCCGGTGACGATCCGGCTTTCCGCCTCCGTTGTGCTGATGCTGGCCAGCGTCTGCGGGCGAATGCTGCTGATCCCGGTCGGGCGGCCGGCGGCTGCCGCCCGGGACGTGGCCGCCTTCGGTTCCGGCGCCACAACATCCTCCACCATGGTATTCCACGCCCCGCAGGACGGGCATTTTCCCATCCAGCGTGGGCTGGTATCACCGCATTGCGTGCAAACATACACCGTTTTTAACTTTGCCATAAATTTCTCCTGAATTGGGACTGTTGTTTGAGGTTCGCCGCGTATGCCGCGGCCCGTGAGAATCCGTGCATCGGAAGGCATTGACAACCGGCGATCCGTGTGATATACTAAGCAATAGTTGATGTCTTAAAATCAAATACGCTGGAATAGCTCAGTTGGTAGAGCAGCTGATTCGTAATCAGCAGGTCGCGTGTTCAAGTCACGTTTCCAGCTCCAAGGATTCTCTCTGTGGTTGCAGAGAGATTTTTTGTTTTATATCTGCCTGCTCAACGGGCCGCAACACATCAAAAAGTGCACTTTCGGGCAGGCAATGATCTCAATGTAGTACACTTCCTTATAATTGTCAACAACGGAAGAGAAAGGAGCAGAACGAAAATGGCATTCTTAGGCAACGTTGAATACAGACCTGACGAAAACGGGGTTGCTGCAAGCGTCAAGTGCCCGTTGGTGGACAGTTGGATTGACCCTGTTGATTGTATGGAAAATCAAGAAGTTATTGAAAGCAGCATTCCCGCCCGCTTTAAGGTAAAACCCGATTGGAAAAAGATTTGCGAATCCTGTCCATTCCGCGATTACTGACTATCCTGCATTCTTCCCGTGGTTTTGCTTCCCGGCTTGTCCCATAAGAAAGCAAAACCTGCGCCATACAAAGAGCACAATGCAAATTTTAAGAACAACGTAGGTTTCTTCTTGACAAAAGCAATCTCTATTCTATCAAAGTACGCTCACCGGGAAACTCATGATAACCTTGGAGGTGATTTCACCATGAGAGCAAACAATCCTATGAATGAGGAACCTATGACGGACGAAGAGCGCCGCAGGTGGGAAGAGCGTCAGACAGCATGGGCAAGAGAGCCTGTCAAATTCCGAAAGCTCACTCCCGAAGAAGTTGCCGAACTGAAGAAGCAAGGCCGCATTTAATTGGCTCATTCAACCACGTGCCCCGCAAGTGTGGACGAATCAGGAGGTAAAAATGAAGGTTATTGAGAGCGATACTTTCTGTGGATTCACCACTCTGAAATTTGATGGTCTCCCCTCTGACCAGTGTTTTATCGTCCCGGGAAAAGCTGTAAAAATCGATGGTGTTGTTTATCCGCGCATAGTCGCTTATGACATTGGCCCACGAATGGCCATTTCCGGAAAATACGATTTTACCGGAAAGGACGCTGAAATCATTGACTGAACCACGATGCCACGCATCGTGGTTTTTTCATGCCCATTTTGCCCACACGTGTCCGAACTCGTCGCCCCATCGGCGAAGCAACTGCAGCCCAGTGGCAGCACAGCCAATCATCCCATTGGTAGCACCATTCAATCCCCACAAAAGAAAAGCGCCAGGACATACGTCCTGGCGCTGACTATGGAGCGGGTTACGAGGCTCGAACTCGCCACCTTCTGCTTGGGAAGCAGACGCTCTACCGGATGAGCTAAACCCGCAGGCAAGCGGTTCACCGCTTACCTGAATATTATACCCTTCTCTCAGGCTGGTGTCAAGAGATTTTTGTGCACGTCCGGCGCGCATTTTGTCAAACTGCTCCGGCTTCGCCCGGTGTCATGCCTCTTCGTCCTGCTCCTGTTCCTCCATCAGCTTCTCCCATTCTTCGTACAGCTCATTCTGGTGGAAGCGGGTGTCGTCCAGATCATCGCATTTTTCCTGAAGCAGCACATGGTCCTTCAGCACTTCCGGGTCGTTGATCTCATTCTCCAGCTCCACAATGTGAGCGCCCAGCTGCTCAATTTCATCCTCGACGGCCTTCAGGCGGGCGCGCAGTTCGGCCCGGCGGCGGCGCTGCTCTTTGCCGTAGGCAGGGCGCGGCGCGGCCGTCTGCGGCTTTTCGGCGGGTGCAGGTACCTCTTTGTCCTTGGCCATCAGTTGCTCATAGCTCTCATACATGGTCGCCTTGCCGTCCTCCAGATAGAGGATCGGGCAGGCCAGGCTGTTCATTAAGTAACGGTCGTGCGTCACCAGAAGCAGCGTGCCCTCATAGGCCATCAGCGCCTGGGTCAGGCTTTCGCGGGTGTAAATGTCCAAATGGTTGGTGGGCTCGTCCAGGAACATCAGATTCGGCCGCTCCAGCAGGATCTCTGCAAAGCGCAGGCGGGCCATTTCGCCGCCGGAAAGCTGGCTGCACTCCTTGAACACGTCCTCGCCCCGGAAGTTGAACCGCGCCAGGTGGCTGCGCACCTCCAGCTCGGTAAACTTCGGGTACTTATCCCAGATGGCGTCGATCACCCGGCCGGCGCGGCGGGCCTGCTGCTGTTCAAAAATGCTGGTGCGTGCCCCGGCGCCCAGCCGCACCATGCCGCCGGAGGGGCGGCGGCGGCCGTCCAGCACCTGCAGCAGGGTGGACTTGCCCGCGCCGTTCGGCCCGGCGATCACCAGCCGCTGGCCCCGCAGCACCTGCATGGAGAAAGGCTCCAGCAGCGTCCGGGTGCCGATTTTGATGCACAGATTTTTCACCGTAACCAGCTCGTTGTAGGGGGCAATGTCAAATTCAAAGCGGAATTTCAGCTCCCGCACACCGGCCTTGGGTGCCTCGGTGATCTCCATTTTTTCCAGTTGCTTGCGGCGGCTCTGGGCCATTTTCGTGGTGGACGCCCGCACCAGATTCCGGGCCACATAGTCCTCCAGCTTCTGAGCCTTGGCCACATCCGCGTCATGCTGCTTCTGCTGCTGGGCCATGGCCATTTCCTTGATGGGCAGATAGGCCGAGAAATTACCCTTATAGGTGGTCAGGCCCTGATTTTCCACCTCCCAGATGCGGTTGCACACCGCGTCCAGGAAATAGCGGTCATGGCTGACCACCAGCACAGCGCCGGAATAGCCTTTCAGGAAGTTTTCCAGCCATTCCATCGTGGCAAAATCCAGATGGTTGGTGGGCTCGTCCAGAATCAGCACATCCGGGTGCTGCAGCAGCAATTTTGCCAGCCGCAGGCGGGTCTGCTCGCCGCCGGAGAGCACCGCCACCCGTTTGTCATAGGTTTCCGGGCCAAAGGCCATGCCGCTGAGCACCTTTTTAATCTGGATGTCCATGTTGTAGCCGTCGGCGGCATCCACCACGGCGGACAGGCGGGCGTGCTCCTCCAGAAGCTCCTCGTGGCCGTCTGCCTCCGGGTGCAGGGCCAGCTGTTTTTCCACCACCTGCATTCGGGCCATGGCGTCCAGCACCGGCTGGAAAGCCTTGCGCATTTCGCCGTACACATCCAGGGCGGGGTCCAACTTGCTGTTCTGTTCCAGATAGCCCAGCGTCACGCCGTGCACAATGGTCAACTCTCCGGCGTCCGGCTGGTACTCCCCGCACAGCATCCGCAGAAGCGTGGTTTTGCCCGCACCGTTTTCGCCCACAATGCCAATGCGGTCGCCCTGTTCCACATTGGCGGTAATTCCTTTGAGGATCACGGCCTCGCCGAAATCCTTTTCCAAATTCTGCAGCCCGATCAACATCGCTTTTTTACTCTCCCCTCCCACGGTTTTCCGCGCCGGGTTCCGGCGCAGCCGCAGGATGCACTTCCTCTAATTTATCCGAACGGCCGAATTTTTTGTGCCGTCCGGGCATTTTGCTCCAATTCGTTCAGGCCATGCGCTCCAGCGCCCGGTCGCACCAGGCCAGCACATCCGCATACACCTGGTCCCGGTTGATCTCATTCAGCATCTCGTGGCGGCCACCGGGGTACAGGGTCAGCGTCAGATCGGTAAGGCCCGCCTTCTGCAGCATGGCATACACCTGCCGCACCCCTTTTCCATAGCTGCCCACCGGGTCGGCATCGCCCGCCAGCAGCAGCACCGGCATGGCCTTGCGCAGCCGGTCGGCCCAATCCTGCCCGCTCACCTGGCGCAGGGTGCGGGTCAGCTCGCCCATGGCGCTGTTGGTAAAGGTGAAAGTACACTTCGGGTCGGCGGCATAGCGGCGCACCACGTCCCGGTCCCGGCTGATCCAGTCATGGGGCGTTTCAGGGTTTTCCACCCGCGCCAGGTAATTGCCGAAGGCCAGCTTCTGCAGCAGCGGCGAGTGGCCGTGCGGCCCCTGCAGCAGGCACATCAGGTCCGCCGCCAGGCCGCCCACACCGGCCGCCGGGTTCGGCCCCGCCGTTCCGCTGATCACCAGCGCGTCCAGCGCCTCCGGATACTCCGCCGCAAACCACCGGGCAAAAAAGCTGCCCATACTGTGCCCCAGCAGAATCACCGGCCGCCCGGGCCAGCGCTTGCGGCCCAGCTCGTTCATGGTTTTCAGGTCCTTCAGCACATAGTACCGGCCTTTTTTCTCGGCAAAAAAGCCGTCCTCACCGCCCAGGTCGCTGGTTTTGCCGTGACCCAAATGGTCGTTGCCGAACACCCCATAGCCGTGGCGCACCAGAAACGCCGCAAAATCCTCATAGCGGCCCAGGTGCTCGCACATACCATGGCACAGCTGCACCAGCGCCTTCGGCTGCTCCAGCTGCGGCGAAACGAAGAAATACCCCGCGGTTTTCTGCCCGGGGCAGGCGGAATCAAAGCTGATATTTTCGGTTCTTACTTCCCACATTTGCAAGCTCCTCCGCTTCCATCACAATGGGATACAGCTCCTCCAGGCGGGTCACCGTGTAGGTGGGCTGGGCATCCCCCGGCTCCTGGCCGTTCGGGTTGTACCAGCAGGTGTGCAGCCCCAGCTTATTGCCCCCCAGAACATCGGTGCGCAGGCTGTCGCCCACCACCAGCACCCGATCCCGGTGCTCGATGCCCAGCGTGTTCAGCGCCGTATCGAAGATCTTTTTGCTGGGCTTGGTGGCCCCCACCTTCTCCGAGATAAACACGCCGTCCAGATAGCGGTCCAGCCCGGAGAGCGCCAGCCGGTTCATCTGAACTTTTTCAAAGCCGTTGGTCACCACCGCCAGCGTGGCCACCTCGCTCAGCTCCTTCAGGGCTTCCAGCGCGCCGGGCACGGTGTCGCCGTGCTGGGCCAGCTGCTCCAGATAGGCGCGGCTCATCTGCTGGGCGTCCAGGGGGCGGTTCAGTTCTTTTCCGAGGCAGCTGAACCGTTCCACGGCCAGCTTTTCGGCCTTCATCTCTCCCCGGTCCAGCGCCGCCCACAGGCCCTTGTTGATCCGGTCATATAGGGCAACGGTTTCCGCGTCCACCGGAAGTTCAAACTGCGTAAACGTTTCGTTCAGAGCTTTCCGCTCTGCCTCGTCAAAATCCAGCAACGTATTGTCTGCATCCAGCAACAGGCAATAATAGTATGCCATAGGTCTTTCCCCCTTTTTCCTGCCATTTTATGGTGGTTCAAGCCGCCCGTTTTTCCGGCACGCGGCCAATGCAATCTGTGTTTGCCTCATTCGGCAGCTGGCAGGCAGTTTTCCTGCCGCGCTGCAAAAGGCCAATGTGTTTATTATCCTCTATTTTTATGCTTTCGTCAATGAAAACGCCCGCAAAACCAGCCCGTTCCCACAACAGGAAAAAAGCCAGCCGCATCCCAGGGAATGCAGGCTGGCTTTTCTGGTGACCCGTACCGGAATCGAACCGATGTTAACGGCGTGAGAGGCCGCTGTCTTAACCGCTTGACCAACGGGCCATAATCTGTGTTTTTATTATACACCTGTTTTTGTATTTGTCAAGCGATTTGTTGCTCTATTTTGCGATTTGGGTGCCGCAGAGGGCCGCGTTTTGCCGGTTCTGCTCCCTGCGGCCGCGGTTTCCGCCCCGTGCAGGCCGCATTTTACCCGATTTTTCAACTTTGTTTCGTTCTTGTTGACAGTTCCCCCCTGCTTCCTTTATACTTTTCTTGTATCTTATGGATTTTTCTGCAATTTTGCTCTTCCAGCGCCCCGTCGTGCGCACATCCGCCCTTCTCCCCTGCCATCTGAAAGGAGGAACCGCCATGCCGCATTCTGTTCAGGAACGTACGAAAACGCCCCTTGATGCCAAAAAGGCCGGCGCAGAAATTCTCTGGTTTCTGGCTGGTACCCTGATGTACGCCCTGGCGCTGAACCTGTTTCTCATCGGCAACAACATCGCTGCCGGTGGGTTTGCGGGCATTGCAACCGTGCTCTGCAACTTCATCCCCATGAAAGTGGGCACCTTGATGTTCCTGATGAACTTCCCGCTTTTGCTGGCGTCGCTTTTCGTCAAGGGCGCAAAGTTCACCGTCAATACCTTGATTTGCAGTTTTTTGTACAGCGCCATCCTGAACCTGACGGACTTTCTGCCCACCCTGACCGATGACCCACTGGTGGCCAGCCTGTTCGGCGGGGTGCTGTACGGCATTGGCATGGTGTGCCTCATCCGCTCCAACAGTTCGGTGGGCGGTACCGACCTGCTCAACCGCCTGCTGGTGGTGGCCTTTCCGCAGGTGAGCGTGGGCAAAATGTGCATGATCATCGACGGGGCCGCCGTGGTGTTTGCCATGATCGCCTTCCGGGATGTGCAGCTGGGCCTGTATGCCATCATCACGCTGTATGTGTGCAGCGTGTTTGCCGACCACATTATGGGTGGTTTTGACCGGGGGAACCTGTGCTTTGTGATTACCGACGGCGACCCCACCCAGATTGCGCAGGACCTGATGCACCGGCTGAATCGGGCCGTTACCAAACTGGACGGCACCGGCATGTACAGCGGCACCCAGCGCAGCGTGCTGATGATGGCCGTGCGCCCCAGCGAAACCTTCATCGTCAAGCGGGAGATCTACAAGCTGGATCCCCACGCCTTTGTGGTGGTGGCTCAGGCCAACGAGGTTCTGGGCGGCGGGTTCAAGCCTCTGGTGGAAAAGCCTTAACGGCGTTGGCGTCATCCCACACACAACCTGTACAACACAAAAATGCGTCCCGTGCGGCATTGGCCGTGCAGGGCGCATTTTTTATGGTTTCTTCTTAATTGAAATGCACAGAACCGTGCTTACTTGGCCTTGCGCTTGCCGGTGGGCTTGCGGGCAGGGCGCTTGGAAGCCAGCTTGGGCTTCTCCACGGTCTTGGGGGCCTCCACCTTCACCTCAGCGGGCTTCTCGGCAGCCTTGGGGGCCTCCGCCTTCACCTCGGCGGGCTTCTCGGCAGCCTTGGGGGCCTCCGCCTTCACCTCGGCGGGCTTCTCGGCAGCCTTGGGGGCCTCCGCCTTCACCTCGGCGGGCTTCTCGGCAGCCT
>Ga0129312_1000068_pt1 | contig 107043 bp, 99 predicted proteins | sample O827metagenome_FD_94434 | JGI IMG/M metagenome (GOLD analysis project Ga0129312, IMG submission 94434) | Orangutan group fecal microbial communities from Wisconsin, USA - O827 metagenome | ecosystem: Host-associated > Mammals > Digestive system > Large intestine > Fecal | place: USA: Wisconsin... | reverse complement strand
TGCATCTTCCACATAGAAGCGGTAGTACCATTTCTTGCCTTTCTTTCTTACAGAACCTTTTGCCATAATCGTTACTCCTTTCGATATCGACAATCGGAACTGATGAAATGCTTTCTGCGTGTAGATATCTTACGGACAAGTCCGTAAGTCAATTCGTCGCTCGTCAAATCTGTAAACAGCTTGACTCGCTTGCACTCATTGTATCATAACTCCGGTTGTCTTTTATACCGATTCGGAATCTTTTTCTGAAAGTAAGTTTGCAAGCTTTGTTTCTGCCACTTCCGGATTCTTGGAATAGAGCCTTATCACATCTGCCATATCATTAAAGGCATTGACAGAGTGGGTAATTTCCCTGAGAAACATGATTTCGTTGTATTCCTTATTAGATTCAAATCCTATGGTGGCTGCTATGTCCGCATTCTCCGTATTGCCCTTGTAATTCTTACAGGCAAACCGGAACGAATCCATAAACAGCTCATATTCCTGTAATATTAGCAGCAGTAAGTCCTTCGAGAAGTCAGCTTCCTCATTATCAAGGTCAAGGGGTAAGCGGTTTAGGATACTGCTCATTGCATCACGAATCTGTAATTCCCTTTTATCCGTAATGTCTGTTTCGTATTCATCCGTTTCTCCTTTGAGCCATTCCACAGATACATGAAGTGCCTCTGAAAGACCATCCAGCACCAGCTTCTTGGTATTGTCGATTGTTCCGGCTTCATATCTCTGAATGGTGGAAGCTGTTACTCCCATCTTCTCAGCGACATAAGGCTGTTTCAATCCAAGCTCCTGTCTCCTCTGTTTTGCCCTGCTACCGATTAACTTGCGTAACTCTTTATCTTTCATCGTTACGACCTCCTTTCTCGGTATGGTATTACTATAACACACACTTTTTATAATTGCAATATGCAATCTAATAATTGTTTTTGAAATTTCGTAACGCTTGACAGAATAATATAAAAGGTTTATAGTAGGCTTATTAAAAAAATTGCATAATGCAATTTACAAGGAGGTGATTCTATGACACAAACGAAGATTGCCTTATCCATTGAAGAAGCTGCCGAATATACCGGAATCGGACGAAATACTCTCCGAAATCTGATTAAATGGAAAAAGCTTCCGGTACTTCAGGTAGGACGAAAGGTTCTGATTAAAACTGATATACTGGAACATTTCATGGAAGTCAATGAAGGCAGAGATTTAAGAGATAAGAATACTGTCAGAGCAATTACAAGAAGAACTACAACTTAAAAAGGTGGCTTCCTAAGAAACCACCCTTTTGGTATGTATCAGACCGAAGCCATGATATACCTACACGCAAATAGATTATATCATGTGCTTCCTCTGGTATCAACCGGAACTTTCGGGGAAGTAGGATATTTTGAATGGATAAGCGAGTTATTTCCATATTTTTATACGAACCTAAAGTAAGCCCTCGGCGTTTGAGAGTGAAATACACCCCTCGCACAAATCTTCGATTTGTACTCTGTGTATTTCGCGATTGCATCGAGCCTAGTGCGGCTGCTTGCAGACGGATTTGGCGAGAGCCGCGTAATGAAGAAATTGCTTTTGCAATTTCTGAATGCGCCCTTGCAGGGAGCTGCCGCCGAAAGGCGGATATGTTCGTAAACGGATTGCCTATGCAATCCACTCACTTATCTGTTACTTCCACCTCTTTCCCTAATACCATACGAGAGGAGGAAGCACTATACAGAGAAACTCATTTATACAGATGAGCAAGCTCCATAATGTCAGAGGCCGGATTACCTATATATCCAGCCATGCCAAGCAGGAAAATCTGTATGCGGTATGTGAAACCACAGGCAGATCATACTGGACGGAGCTTGCCAGATACAATCAGCAGGAATTTCTGAAAAGCGGTACAGAGGGGAAATGTATCGAAGCAAGGGAACTGATTATCGCATTACCGGAATCTTTTCCCGACCTTTATCAGCCCGACAAGCTGTTGCGGTTATTTACCGACCGCTTTAAAGGAAAATATGGTGTAGAGTGTATATCAGCCCTACACCATAACAAACGGAAAACTAACTATCATATCCATCTTATCTTTTCTGAAAGGCAGTTACTACAAGAGCCTGTGGAAAAGATTGCAACACGCAATATGTTCTACAATGAACAGGGCAGGCATGTACGCACCAAGAAAGAGATACTGGATGATAATGGAAATGTCCGTAAAGGCTGTAAGATTATCAAAAAAGGCGGTGTTTATGAACGAACCTTATTTACCAATAAAAACCCACTGTTTAAGCAGGAAGCATTTGTAGATGAAGCAAAACGCTTTTATACCGACCTTATCAATCTCCTGATTGAGGACGATAAAGATAAGCTCCATATATTTGATAAAAACGGGTTATATCTTGCCACCAAGAAAATCGGCAAGAATAATCCAAAAGCAGAACAGATAAAGGCAGACAACGAAGTGCGTATGCAATGGAATCACGAAGTAGACCGAGCAATCGTCAGCCAAGTACCAGAGAATGAGATACGGCAGATAAAGAAAGATTTTATCACTGACCGTATCCGACAATCCATCGTCGCATGGGGCAGACAACCGGATATGCTTGCAAGCATTATCATAAATGCAACCACGAGACTGGCACTTCTGATTTCCAAAGTGCTGACAGCCGCAAGGGAACTGAAAAACAAACTGTTCCACGAAGCTCTTGAAAGAGAATATGGTAATAAGGCTGATGTAAAGAAAGAAAGTATCACAAATGCTGATACCACTCCGGTTACGGAGGAAGTAACGGAGTCAGAACCGACCACAGTTACCAAAACGACTGTTACAAAAACAGAGATCATCGAAGCTCCTAAGCCACAAATACCACCAAGACCTGTTATGCCACCGGAAGCAGCAGTTTATCCTAAGCTTCGTAAGATAAAAACTGCGTTAGATAAGCAGAATGAAAATATCTTTGAAGCAGAGCGTGAACGGAATACACTGGAATTTGAGAGAGACGATTTAAAGGGATTTGCCAAGCTTACCAAGAAAAAGGAGCTTGACAGCCGGATTACCTCCAAAGAGGAAGAAATCCAAATCCTCAAAGCCGGATTATCTGGTATTGTCAGACAGCATGGATTTGTAACGGTACAGGACTTCTACACAGCATTCTATACCGCACAGCATGCCACTGACACATATCAGAAAGAATGCGCCAAGCGGGAAGAAGCCTACGGAAAGAAAACCACTCCTAAAGCCGAAACCATACACGAGAAGATACAGCGGTATCAAGAAAAAGCTGATAGACAAAACACTAGCCGAACTTACCAAAGCAGAGATAAAGGGGCGAGATAATCGCCCCTATCATAAGAATAGCCTTATCCAAAACCAAACGGAAAAGATTATTTTAATTGCAACATATCCGTAAGTTAAACTATTCATTCTAACACTTCCTACATCCTATATACGCTTCAGTAATGCTCTGCTACTTTCAAAAATCCATTTTTACTACAATTTTACCTTGAGCATGACTTGTTACCATATACTTGATAGCATTTTGTGTATCCGAAACAGAATACACTTTATCCATATATGGTTTAAGTTGCTCCTTCTCTGCTAATTCTTTTGCATATTGCAAATATCCCTTTTCCATATTGACCATCCCTGCAACAAATGTAAATTGAGAGGATATAAATGACTTAAATAAAGCTTTAAGTGCTTGTTTTCCATTTCCGACTCCGACAAAAATTCCATCATCTTTTAGCAATTTATGGTATGTGGACATGTCATTACAGCCATTTACGCCAATGATTGCATCATATTTTTGCGTTGTCTTTGTAAAATCTTCTTTTTTATAATCAATTACAGATGCGCAACCATACTCCTTTGCAATATCAATATTTCTTGTTGAACACACCCCTGTTACAATTCCACCCATTGCTTTGGCTATCTGTACGGTAAATAAACCTACTCCACCAGAAGAACCATATACCATAACTTGAGAATCCTTCTTTATATTTGCTTTCCGCAGTGCTGCTAATGCAGTTTCAAAGGATATGGACACGCATGCAGCCTCTTCAAAAGTATAATTGTCAGGCATGATACATACTCTTTCTTTATCCATCAATGCATATTCTGCAAACGCACCTTTCGGAAATAATCCGGCTGTTTTCCCAAATACCTTATCACCCTTTTTTAATCCGCTGACATTTTTTCCAACACATTCAACAATTCCTGCTATTTCTGCTCCTATAGGTGCGCCTTTAAATCCCATAATTATATTCATTATTCTAGTAGAAATAGGAACAGTCTTATCTAAAGATTTAAATTTTTCGCTATCAGCAACATTTAAGGCTGCAGCTTTTACAGATATTAATACCTGATTATCTTTCGGAACAGGCTTAGGCAATTCCATAATTTTTAACACATCTAACCCACCCGTTTTCGTATATACCATAGCTTTCATGAGAATACCCTTCTTTCAAATAATACTTTTATTGTGCAACAGTGTGTTGTATAATAAGGGTATCATGAATAATTTATACCATCAACCAACAATTTTTCTCTTATTTGTTGGATTGACAGAAAGGCATTCACATGAAAAAACAACCTGAAATTACTGAACGAACAAAAGATTCTTTTGTTATGGCATTTTGCCAGTTATACTGCCAAAAACCTATTGAAACAATAACAATACAGAGTATTGCAACAAAGGCTGGATATAATAGATGCACCTTTTATCAATATTTTAAAGATGTGTATGATATACGAGACTATGTTGAAGATGATATATTATGCTATATAGGAAATTTCTTTAATAACACAACTGATAAATATGTCAATCCAGATATCAAAAATCTTTTCGCTATTTTCAACGAAAAAAGCATACAAATACAGTCTCTTTTAGGAATATACGGCTGCTCACATTTCATCAAGCGAATGAAAGAAAATATTTCAATGGAATTATTTTCAAGAACCGTTCCTGCTTCAAGTGAGAAAATCAAACCCTATCTCATGGAATTTCATTTATCCACAACACTATCTATGTTTCAATATTGGCTAAATAATAATATGAATTTAAAACCTGAAGAATTGCTCTCTTTAATTCATAATTTATATACATCTGGTGTAGAATATTATGACGATAGAAAAAATTAAAGAGTCTATCCTGTCTTATGAGTTTCTATGGCAAAAATTATATGCAATCCATTTTTACATACACCAAAATCAAACCATGTATTTTCTTAAGCCCCACATCAAATTCTGTGAGGCTTTTTATATTCAAAACAAAAAAGCAATATAAATACTCTGCCAATACGCCTTAAATCAATCATTTATTGAAATTACCAGACTTCCAAACTATCAATCGCATCCACCCACGCCTGCATTTCTCCATCTAAGGCAAGCCGAGCATACTCGAATGGCTCATCTATTGCTAATGCATTCAGAGAATTCTGCGAGCAGGGTGTTGTTATTAATCCGTCCTCAGCCTTATTACAATCAATCCGCAATATGTAATTCTCAAATGTGGTTACATCAATACTGTTTGTCTGCGGGTTATAATCTGCATATATCAATCTCATATTTTATCTGTCCTTTCCTTGATTTCCAAAAAATTTTGAAAGCATTTCAATCCGTTCTTCCTGCCATTATTATTTTGTATTATACTTTGTTACAGGATTTTCTTTCCCTTAATTTTACCCTTGTGAGCATTCGTAACATGAGGGAAAAGGATATAACACAAGGGAAAGCGTAAGGGCAAACTCACTTGCTACAAATTTAGCATTTACAAGGGTTTGCGGACTTCATGAAGATAAGATATAACAGTTAATAAATGTTATGGATTCGATTAAATCAAAACTGAAATTTGCCTTAAAAAAATTTTAATATAATCCATCTATTATATCAAATATCTTTATTTTTAAAATCTGAAAGTAATGTTAAGTTTACACTGATTCAAAATACTCAAAAATTTTATTTTTTTCAAAATCAGCTATAATTTCTTTAGGTAACAATTCTGTACACTCTTCTTTATCTGCCCAAATAAATGCTTGATGTTCATCACTCAAAGCAACAGCTTCTGTAAATGTTTCACATAAATATGCAATAATTAAATATGGTACCTTTCCATTTACAAGAGTTACATATGCAACTCGTTCTATTCTTATGTCTGTAATACCTGTTTCCTCTCTTATTTCTCTCTTCATAGCCTCTTCAGGATTTTCGTTGAGTTCAATGTTTCCTCCAGCATTCTCCCAAGTATTTGCGCCGACAGAATCTTTTTCACTTCGTTGAATAAGTAGAACTCTATTTAGTTGTCTATTGAAAATTATGCTTTTGACTACAATATCAGCTTTCACGCTTGTTTCCTCCACAAATTCTTATTTGTATGCCTATTTTAACACCAAATAATAGTTATGTATATCCTCATTACGAAAGGAGGCAAAAGGGTAATCATCAAAAAGAACACTTATGAGGAAATCATTGATGAAGGAGTAGTACAACCAAGCGAGAAAGACTTGAACAAATGCCAGAACCCGCAAAAGCCCATAGAAAGGAGACTTCGGTGGCACTGACTTGGGGTGTGTAAACAAAGTGTAAAACAATTGATACATTATTTCTATAACCTGTCATCGTTTAATGGCAAAGGTATTCGTTTATCGTTATTTCGTGTATTAATTTTTCTTTTTTGCATTGTATATTTCAATTCCTTCTGTTACACTATTTTTATGGGTGCTACCATTTACGGTAGGCGGTTAGTCCTTCGCCAGAGGGACTGTGACCCTCTGTTTACATAGAAATCCCCAGCTTGTCTGACGGAAATCTTGCTAAAGGAGGGAATGCTAATGTTGACTATTGAAGGTCTGATTGCAGTTATCAGCTTATGTCTGACCTGTTTCGGACTTGGATATACAATCGGAAGCCACAAGGCACAAAAATAGCCGCCCACGTCCGGTAAACTAAGCGGCAATTTTTGTCTACTAAATTTACTTGGACTAACCGTCTATCGGTAGCGCCCTTTCTATAATCATATTAGCACCATATAATGAATATGTCAAAGAATTTTATGGGATTGATTAACGTGTTCAAAAAAGTGTTCAAGCCATCATATCCCCATGCTTTTATTCTACTACAGAACTTTTTAACCTCGTATATGCATCAACATTCATAACTTTTTCCAATATTTCCATAGCATCTGCATATTCGTTCACAGCATTTCCATAGCTATCTTCCTTAGCAATATTAAAACCAAAATCATTATACAGTTTTATAGCTTGAAACGATGATGGCTGCGTATGTAGGTATATCGCTTGATCTCCGTATTTCTGTTTAAAAATCTTTAATACTTCCGTAATCAGCATACGAGCACATCCCCTATTTCTATACGATGGTACAACTGCCAACCAATGCAGCACCGGAATGATTCTTTTATCTATATTAGAAAACCATGCGCAACATGTACCAACATACTTTTCTTCAATATTATCTTTAAGGAAAATACAGCTATCATAAATTCCGCTATCTTCAAACAAAAATGTTTTCTCAAAATATTCTTTAATATCAACATCGGAATAATCATCAAATTGTCCAGCTGCTTTCTGTAGCTCAATCCAAACAGGCTTCATTTCGGAATGGTATTTGACTATAGAAAAACGATCCACAACTTCCACAAAAGCATTTTCGTTCACACAGTCACATCTCATAATAATGCTTTTATATGGTATATTTTTTGCTGACATATTCATTTATCCAATCCTTAAGTTGCTCCATTTGATTTTCATATTTTTTCAATTCATAAACAGTTCCTTTTGTTTGTTGCATACCTTCTTGCTGTTCTTTAGCATCGATACCTTCCATGCCTAATGCTCGCTTTATACTATATTCCAGCCATCCAAGCATTCCGTCAAAACTGCAATCCAATACAACATCCCAATTTACATTACTAATGTTTATACTCTCTGTATATGCTTGTATCATAGCATCAAACTTCACTTTATTATATTTGCCTGTTTCATCAGAAATCCAATAATTTAACACCTCTATCAATTCTTGAAATGGATTAACATATCCGGCTGCTTCCCAATCAATAATGTACGGCTCATCATTTTTCCACATAATGTTTTTGGGATCTAAATCTCTGTGACTAATCACTTGATTTTGTGATACTTCACCAAAACCACTTACCACATGATTATCCCATCGTATAATATCAGCCAAGTTCTCTTGCAATACTAAATAGCACTCTGTATTACATTGTTGTGCTTTTCCTAAAAGCATATTCCAATCATATTCATCTCGGCTATCTTGGCTCTTTTCTATACTATCCACTTTAATATTGGCTGCATGAATTTTTCCTAATATTCGTCCTATTTGCTCACAATGATATTCTGAAATATTCGGAACAAAAATGGATTTTCCTTCTAACCAATCAAATATTACATAAAAAGAACCATCCAATTCGATAATATGTTTTCCATCAAAACATTTTGCCGACACTAACGGAACAACATTTCTCAGTGCATTTGATACAATTTCAGAATTTACAGTATTTTGTAATGCTTCTGTTCTTTTCATAATGTCGGGGTTTAATAATTTTATAGCATATTCGCCTTGGTCTGTACTCACATGGTACATTTTATGCATCAAGCCCCCTGTTACTATTTCCGGCTTTCCTTTCAGATTACCCAAATTATATTTTTTACATAATTTTTCTATTTTTTCCATACGCATCTCCGTTTCTAATTATTTATCTAAAATTTCGCCTATTTCTATCCGGTACAAATCATACGCCAATGAATATACTATATCTTTGTGTTTTGAAGATAATTGTTTATATATTTCTTTTATATCTTCTCGGTCAGCAGTTTTTGGCTGCATTTTTGATCTATCTCGTGAAATCTGATAAGCACGCAGAAACCCTGTTGTAGATACATGAGCATCAAATAAATTTTCTCTATTCACTCCTACATATTTAGCAATCGCTTCTTGCTCTGCTAAACTTGGCATCATTCCACGACATACAAGCTGTGGATTTAGACAAACACCTTCAATCGCTAAATCCTCTAAACTTGTATTATTCGCTCTAAGATAATTATTAAACTTATTCAGATTAAAAGCTTTAATACCATATAACAAATAGTAATCTGATACAGACAAAGCTCTACATGTAGCATCTATATTGGGTTTGTGAGGTTTCCTTGTCTGCTTTGTATTTTTTGTTGGATATATCATACTTTTTATAGTTTGCTCTGGTACACCCGACATTTTTGAAAGTTTTGAATAGATATATTCGATTCGTCTAAATGCTTCTTTAAGTTTTTTCCAAATTCTTCTTTCATGTTTTCTCCTTTCTAGTATGAAAGAAATATCATACTACGCACCATTTTACAGGATTTTTAAAGGTTAAAACGAAAATTTTTTCAGAAATTTTCATCCCCATTTTGGGGTTTAAAATGATCGTAGATCGATCAGAACACGGCGATACCCAGCGCAGGTACGCTAGAAGGAGGTGAACAAGGTATGAAGTTAATTGGTATTTCTTATTCAACCAATGAGCAAGGTAAGAAATCCTACAATCTTTATGTTGCAGATGATTTCAATGACTATAATCGTGATGCAGCAGCTGGACGTGGCTGTGAAGGACAACTGTGTGACAGAATTTACGCTGGCACTTATGATTGTAGCACTCTAAAGGTCGGAATGGAAATAGATGTTTTGTATGACAAAGCAATTGTCAGATGTAGAAGTAATGCATTTTTCGGGGCATAAATTATTGTCTACACTACAGAATAATTACCTCTTTCCTGTTGAATCAAAAAGTAAGCGGACAGATGCATATGAAACTGCTATTAATAGTAAGATAACTCTTGACGTGTTCAAGCGTGTTCAAAACATATAGCCAAAAAACCTCAGTATTTAACTGAGGTTTCTACTGCGGAAGATGGGACTTGAAGTTCTCAACGAAGTTAGAACCCTTGAAAAGAAAGGAGTTCTCGCACCTCGTTTGAAGTTGGGAACAATTTGGGAACAAGTCTCATCTTCCTTTTTTCAACAAGTTGGGATTTGTCTCTCCAAACTGCCTAATCAAGCGGATAACTTATTTCATCTCCCCAACTTAATACAAGTTCAAAATAATCATCTACTTCTAATAATCCATACGACCATAAAAAAGCCCTATCTTTTTCACTAAGTTCATTAAGCTTTTTCCAACATACATTTTTGATAGATTGTTCTTCTCCTGCTGGAACCTCTGGGTCTATTCCTACAATCGCCTCTTGTTCTTCCGAAACATCAACTAAAAATACATATTCTACACTTCCATCTTTGCAATGTAATGTGTTTAGAGGTCTATTAATTACTCCTTCCAAACCACATTCTTCTTTCAATTCCCTTATAGCAGCTTCTTCTGCGGTTTCACCTATCTCAATTCCACCACCTGGAAGTTCCCAAATATATCTATTAAATCGAAATGTTTTTATCATCAAAATCTTGTCATCCCTCACAACCAAAGCCATACTTCTGTTTCGCACTAATATTCCTCCACAAATTCTTAATTTGTAAAACTCTGTAACTTTGAATTTATTCACATGTATAGCCAGGTTTTTTATACAAGTATGGTTCATCTGGTGTAATATGAGCATCCCACACCTTTTCTTTCCATTGGTCTTCTGGAACATCTTTAATTGCAACAGAGACACTGGATGTCTTACAACCTAATGTATCAGCTATTACTTCTACAATTTTTTCTGCACATAACGTTTTCTGTTCATCAGTTCTTCCAGAAAAACAATGTATTTCTACATGTGGCATATTATCTATCCTCCATACAAATTCTTATTTGTATACCTATTTTAGCACCAAATAATAATTATGTATATCTCAAAATAATCTAAAATATAAAAAGGGGGTGTATCTATGAGTAAATATGAAATGTATCAAAGATTAGATAAATGGTATCGAATACAAGCAATCAAAATCTTACCCAACTATCTTTTATCAAAAATCAAAAGCACAAGTCGATGATAAAACCAAAAACAAGAAATGTTGGCATAGGGATTGTGGCTATTGTACCAAGTACCATTGCAAATGTTTTAGATGCCATACCAACGATTGAACTCAAAAAAATTATAAATTGCTTTTGCAAGCACTAATATAATGTATATCCTAAACTTGTTTTGATATTGCGATTATAAGCCTTAACAAGTTTTTCAAATAAATAAAAAGAGGAGGAACAATACACAAAATACAAGGCTGGATAGATTGGAACAATCACCTGCAATATAGCAAAACTACTTTGGGAACACTTGGGAACAAAGTATCTAAAAACAAAAAGAATGGGAAGCCTTGAAATATAAGGCTTCCCAACCATTGAATTAATGCGGAAGATGGGACTTGAACCCACACGGTATTGCTACCACAAGATCCTTAGTCTTGCTCGTCTGCCAGTTCCGACACTTCCGCATTTGCGCACCGCGCAAGTATGATAATAACACCTTCTACATCAAATGTCAATTCTTTTTCTAAAAAATTTGTAGGAATTTTTCATACAATTATAATATCTGCTGCCACTCAGCAGATATATTTTCCTATCAAAGGAATCCTTCGCAAAATTGCCGCTAATACGAAGCAAACCCCAAAACAAAATATGGCAAAAAGGGGAATACACACCACCGGAGCAAACATCATACTGTGAATTCCAAAAGGCTCCAAGAACTCTATCAGCCCAATATGCAAAAGATATATTCCCAACGTTGCCATTGAAAGCTCCTTAATTATGGCACTTACCCTCAGCGAATAATTTATTTTACTCATACAACCGGTAAAAAACAGGAAAAGTGAAACCACAATCAAAAAGGTAAAAAAGCTGAAGCTGTCATAAATTTCACCTACAGGCGCTCCCGCCTGTCCGGCAAGATAATCGCTCAACACAATATTAGCACCGACGCTCAAAATGCCGCCCAGATAAATCCACTTGTGCCACCTTACCTCAATGCCAAACTGCACAATATAGTACCCCAGCACAAAATACCCTAGATAACCGCATACCATGTCAAGACTTACAAGCCCCCAAAAATATCTCATGCCATCGGTTTGCCTCAGCACCAGCATTGTCTCTTTTCCTACCTGAAATATCACAAATAACAGCAGAAAATATTGCAGATTCCTTTTCTCTGCACTGGCAACCCAGCTTCTAAGCACAGGCAGAAGCATGTAAATTCCCACAATCATGGGAAGATACCACAAATGATACCTACCTGCAAAAATTTCCCTGATAATGTCGCCCTTATCCAGTATGGACCATGAATAGAAACGGCAGTCAAATAAACCATATATACAGGACCAAACCAGATAAATAATTATCAGGCGCAAAATATTATGAGTGTACAGGCGTTTTACATTGATTTCCTTTTTAGCCGGCAGAAACAAGGCTCCGCTAATCATCACAAAGACAGGCACTCCAAAACGAAACACCGCATCATAGGAATTGGCAATCTTCCAATCCATACTCGTCACCGGCAGAGTGTACCAGAACTGTGCGGCACAATGCAGCATGACCACGCTGAAGCAGGCGAGAATTCTCAACAAATCAAGGTGTACCATACGCGTATTTTCTGTATCTGATTTTATTTTTTGTACCTCCACCGCTTCTGCACTCCTTTTTTCGTTTTCACTCATATGCTTCATTATCTCATACTCGAAAAGGCTTGTCAAACGGCAGCTCGTATCAGTAATCAGTCCTTTCTATGCTCAAGCCACCATACCCAAACACCTGCCGCCAATACAATGGCAATCAGAACCCATGCAAAAATATCCATAGCCATACCGTCCCCTCCATTCATTACATTTCAGCCAAATTATACGCTGCCGGAATATACGTCATTCCCCCAAAGCATATACAATCTGCTTTAGCTTACCTGTTCAACCTTAATCACATTTGTGTTTCCAGTCTGTCCGTTTATCTGCCCTCCTGTTAATACAACATTGTCTAAAGCCTCCAGAGCAAATACCCTTTTCGCTTGATTAAATGCATGGTAAAACATTACCTCGATAGAGTTGAACTCCTCACACAGCACCGGTGTTACTCCCCAACTGAGATTCAGCTTCCGCCATACCCTCTCAGAGGTTGTCATTCCAATAATATCCACAGGGCATCTGAATCTGCTTACCATTCTTGCAGTGCGTCCGCTAAGGGAGCTTACTACAATGCACTTTGCCTTTACATCTATTGCCATGGAGCAGGTGGAATGTGAAATCGCATCAAGATTATTACTGATTTCAAATTCCGTGGTCTGAAATCTTTTTATATAATTAATCTGCTTTTCCGTATACTCCGCTATCTCTGCCATATTCTGCACTGCTGCAACAGGATATTTTCCGGCTGCCGTTTCTCCCGAAAGCATAATTGCCGAGGAGCCGTCATATACTGCATTCGCCACATCGGACAGCTCTGCTCTGGTAGGTCTTGGATTATGAATCATGGATTCCAGCATCTCCGTTGCCGTGATGACACGGGTTCCCAAAAGACGGCACTTATTAATCAGATACTTTTGTATTGCCGGAACCTCCATGGACGGAATCTCAACCCCAAGATCTCCTCTTGCAATCATAATCCCATTGGCTATTTCGCAGATTTCTTCTACATTATCCACGCCTGCCCGGTTTTCAATTTTTGCGATAATATCTATATCCTGCCCTCCGTTTGCGTCCAGATACTGTCTTAAATCTTCCACATCCTTTTTACTCGACACAAAGGAGGCTGCCACAAAGTCCACTTCATTCTGAATACCGAACAACAAATCATTTTTATCCTGCTCGCTCAGATATTCATGCTTCATTACCTTATTTGGGAAATTCATGCTTTTTCGGTCTGACAGCTCACCACCTGCTATTACCCGGCATATAGCGTCATTCTTCTTTATCTCGATTACCTCCAAAATCACCAGACCGTTATTTATCAAAATGGTATCACCCACCTTGAGGTTTTCTATGAGATGTTCAAAGTTTACCGATACACGCTCTTTATTTCCTATCACATCATCTGTGGTAACCGTAAAAATGTCTCCATCCGCAAGAGTTATTCTCCCGTTTTCAAAGGTCTTGATACGGTATTCGGGACCCTTTGTGTCCAGCATAATCGCAATTGGAAGGTCTAATTTTTCCCGAACCTGTTTCACCAGATTCATTCTGACCTGATGCTCCTTATGGGTACCATGGGAAAAGTTGAATCTAGCCACATTCATTCCTGCCATGCACATTTTTGTCAAGACTTCTTCATTATCACTGGCAGGACCTATTGTACAAATTATTTTTGTCTTTCTCATTGTTTGGTCTCCTCAATTTCACTATCTTCATTCATTCTGTATCCAACCCCCAATTCATTTAATATATAATGATATTCTCCCGGCTTTTCGCCGAATTTCTTCCTGATATTGGCCATATTAACCTGTAGCTTTTTAATGCTTCCGCAATCGTTATAGCCCCAGATTTTCTTGATAATTTCTGAATATGTAAGCACTCTTCCTGCATGTATGGATAGCAGCTCCACGATGTTGTATTCCGTCTGGGTCAGCTTTACCTCCACATTATCAAGCATTACTCTGCGCGGCTCATATTCAATTATCATGTTTTGAACGCGAAACCTCTTTTTAATCTGCCTTTCGCCCACTCCGCAGTGTCTGCTGTTCCTTAATGTAGCACGCACTCTTGCCAGCAGCTCATTGGTTCCAAAGGGCTTTGTAATATAGTCGTTCGCCCCCATATCCAGTGCGTTCACCTTATCCCACTCATTTGTTCTGGCAGACAGGACAATAATGGGAATATCAGACCGCTCCCGAAAAGCACTGATTAAATCGCTTCCGTTGATATCAGGCAGACCCAAATCAAGAATTACAAGATTCGGATTATGGGAAAAGAACATTGTCTTACCATTTTCTCCGTTGTATGCAGTCAGGACCTGATAATCATTGGTTTCCAATATTGCCTTTACAAAATTGCTGATATTAATTTCATCTTCAATAATTAAAATTTTATGTCTGTTACTCATTTTCTTTCTCCGTAAGCTTCAAGAAAAACCGAAAACAGCAGCCTCCACCTTTTCTGTTTTCAGCTGTTATACTTCCGCCATGTGCCTTTATTATAGTGGCACACACAGACAGACCAATCCCCATACTGCTCTTTTGATAATCCGCAGGGGCATCCTTCTTTTCAAAATAACCCTTAAAAATGTTAGCAAGCCTTTCTTTGTCAATTCCGCAGCCGTCATCTGAAATCTCAAAAACTGCATTTTCTCCATCTACAAATACCTTCAGCCACAGCTTTGTCATTCCCTTTGCATGGCGAACCGCATTCTCCAATATGTTGACGATTACCTGCTTAATCAGCACTGCGTCCATGGGAATGCTGATAAATTCGTCCGGTATATCCACTATAATCTTTCTGTCGGGGTATCTCTTTTTAAATCGCATCAAAACTGTGTCAATAAGCTCCTCCAGCACGGTAGAGGTTTTTGTTATTTTCACGCCCTCATTATCAAGTCTTGTAACCGACAGTAAATTTTCTACCATTCCTATCAACCATTGAGAATCCTCCTTCATCCCGTTTGCAAGCTGCAATAATTGTTCCTTTGACAGGGAATCATATCCTTCTGCTATGGCAGAGCTTGAGCCGTATATGGTGGTGAGAGGTGTTCTAAGGTCATGGGAAATCGCACGCAACAGATTTGCCCTCATTTTTTCACGGGCGGCCTCAGCCTTCATTTTCTCCTGCTTTTTCACCTTTGTGACAAGCGTACTTGACATAATGGTAATTGCAAGCATTATTACAGCCGATATCATATTTTCCGGTATACTAAAATTAAATTTAAAAAAGGGAAAGGTAAAGGCATAATTCAATGCCAGCACGCTCAGCAGGGAAGCCGCTATCCCATACAGAAAACCGTCCGTAAATAATGAAATCAAAAAAACGGCAAGTGTAAAGACAGCCGGTATTAATGTATTTGTATCCAGAACCCTTTCCAAAATCAGGCTGATTCCAAAAAAAAGAGTCAAAATTGCCAATGTGAAAATACTGTCTGTTAAATGCTTATGTTGCCTGCTCATAGACACCTCCGATAATAAATAATTATACCAGGCTCCCGGCAAAGAATCAGTTAAGATTATTCTTGACAGGGAAAAAAATTGCCACACCGGCAATATAGCATCACCGATGTGGCTCTCATTAGCTGCTTATAGCATTTGTTATCTCTGAACACGTCCTGACGCATCACCACCAGCCAGAGTCTCTACTTCCTTTCTGGATACGAGATTGAAGTCACCGGGAATGGTGTGCTTCAAGGCGGAGGCTGCTACGCCAAACTCCAACGCAGCCTTAAAATCCTTGCCGTCCAGCATACCACAGATAACACCGCCTGCAAAGGAATCGCCGCCGCCCACACGGTCAACAATAGGACGAATGCTGTATTCCTTAGAATGATAAAACTCACTTGTATCTCTGGAATAAATACATGCAGACCAGCCGTTGTCGGAAGCGGAATGGCTTACACGCAGGGAGGAGACACAATACTCAAAATTGAACTTGTCAACCATCTGCTCAAAAATGGACTTGTAGCCTGCCAGCTCAAGCTCACCGCTTGTAACATCAGTATCTCCGGGCTTAAAGCCAAGTACCAGCTCTGCGTCCTCCTCGTTGCCAATACATACATCAACATACTTCATCAGATTTGTCATAACCCTCTGTGCCTTCTCTGAAGACCACAGCTTCTTACGGAAATTCAAATCTACGGAAACCTTCACACCATGCTTCTTGGCTGCAATCAGCGCCTTCTCTGTAAGCTCTGCTGCCGCATCAGAAATTGCAGGAGTAATGCCGGTAAAATGGAACCAGTCAGCGTCCTTAAAAATATCGTCAAAATCAAAATCTGCCTCGGTAGCAGTAGCGATAGAGGAATGTGCTCTGTCATAAACAACCTTGGAGGGTCTCATGGCAGAACCGCTTTCCAAATAGTAAATACCAAGTCTCTCGCCGCATCTTGCAATATGCTTTGTTGAAACATTGTACTTTCTGAGTGCAGCTACTGCGCACTCTCCAATTTCATTGTCCGGCACTGCCGTAACAAATTCTGCATCATGTCCGTAATTTGCCAAAGACACTGCCACATTTGCCTCGCCTCCGCCGTAGTTTACGTCGAACTCGTCTGCCTGAATAAATTTTTCGTGATTGGGGGTGGAAAGTCTTAACATAATCTCACCCATCGTAATAACCTTTGCCATTTTCTTGTTTCCTTTCCTATATCATGAATTATTTCTGTACCAAATGTACTGCAAAGCCGCCGATTTCTTCCTTCAGATAGATTGCCTTCAAAGTGCCCCCCTCATCTCTCTTAGCAGATTCCTCGTTAAACTCTACACCCAGTACTGTGCTTAAATAGTTTACCGCTCTCTCTATATAATTGGTTCTGATTGCGATATGTCCATTCTTCCCAAGATAAGGAGTCTTCATAACCTCCACCGCACTGCCTGCAAATACAGAGCTGTTGCCGTTCTTAGCAGGCATTCCAAAGATAAATGCAAAACGATTGGCAGCCTTTAAAGCTTCCTCTTCATTCTGTGCATTGATACCCACATGTGCCAGTTCAAAGCCAAGCATGGTCTGAACTGCCTCTCTGGTAAGCTGCTCAATCTTATCCCACTCTCCCGCATTAATCAAATCGCCGGGTACCATCCATGAGCCGCCGCAGGCAATAATCTTATTAAAATCCAAATAGGAGGTAAGGTTCTTAGCATTAATACCCCCTGTAGGCATAAATTTCATATTTACATAAGGAGCCGCCATAGCCTTAATTTTCGCAAGACCGCCGGACTGCTCTGCCGGAAAGAATTTTACTACCTCAAGACCAAGCTCAATCGCCTGCTCGATATCACTGGGGCTGGAGGTGCCGGGAGTAATGGGAACCCCCTTCTCTATACAATATTTTACAGTCTTAGGATTTAAGCCGGGGCTTACAATAAATTTCGCTCCTGCTTCAACTGCCGCATCTACCTGTCCGGCATTCAGAACCGTACCTGCTCCCACACACATATTGGGGAAATTCTCTGTCATAATCCGAATGGCTTCTGCTGCCGCGTCCGTACGGAAAGTCACCTCGGCACAGGGAAGCCCTCCTGCACAGAGAGCCTTTGCCAAGGGAAGGGCATCCTCCGCTCTGTCAATTTTTACAACCGGCACTATACCGATTTTACTGATTTGTTCTAAAACTGCGTCCATAGTTCTCCTCCTTTGCTTTTATGAAAGCACTTACATTATAGCATAATGGCACATTTTGGCAAGGTTTTATTTTTCCGCCGCTACCTCTTAAAATAGTCTGCGAAGCAGTACTGCAAAATATGCGGATTCATTATGTCAATCTTTTTTTTCGTTGATACAGCAAAAGTGCTGTAAAAACCACTATACTTATAGTACTTACTACAATACCTGCCCATTTTCCCTCCGGCACATAGCTCATGGAAAGTGTATATTCGCCCGGCTCTAAGTCAAACGCCATGAGAGCTCCTCCAAACAAAGCAGGCTCTGTCTCCTCACCATTCAGAAGTACCGTCCAGCCCTCCTCATAGGGTACGGACAAAATCAATCTGCCCGCCTCTGTCAGTGTAAGCTTTCCGGTAATATGCGTACTGTCATATTCCACCTGCGTCAAATGTTGTCCGGACAATTTTTCCAAGGCTTCCGCCAAAACCTTCTCGTCCATTCTATAAATATCTGCTCCAATGTTGGGCGTCTCATCTTCTTCATTATCATTGGTCAGAGTTACAGTATCTCCCTCCTCCAAATATCCCAGATACAGAATGGAGCCTATTTTCAAATCATTGTACTTTTCTTCTTCAAATTTTCCTCCGATTGCCGCCACCTTTTTGGTTCCGGAGTTTGTTATAATGGCATAATATATACCCGCCTTTCTCGCTGTAACCACTATGTCATCTCCACTGTCACTTCGATTCACCTTAATAAACAGATTCCCCTCAATTCCAAGACTGTTTATCATCTCATTTTGAAGGCGAAGGGCGCTGTTTTTATAGCCCTCCGGCAAATCGTACCCTACAGGTGCTACATACCCAAAGGGTAATGTGGCTTCACTCTCATAAAGATAAATATCTCCGCTTTGCTCAAGCAGGGTATAGAGTGAATTCTCATACTTGTCCGACTCGCCAAACATATAATTGACATTAAGAAGCGCCGCCGTCAGGGCTGTCGCGCCGTCATAGCCATAGAATACCTTACTGTGACGCATTCCCAATCTTTTGTACATGTCCATCACATAGGAATTCAGCGTTGAGGAGAAAACAGATGCCGTGGGATAACCCGCAAGAGTACCGTCATTCTTGGTCTTTCTGGTAAACTTCTCCACCCGGTAAAAGCCATCCTCCCTCTCCCTCGTCAGCTCATACAATGCCTTGTAATCCTCCTGCTGCCCCAAATATGCCGAACGGCTTGTAGTTCCCACAGTAGTATTTACAGTATTGATGCTGCTCTCCGCAAGCACTGCAAGAAGTGCTAACCACCCCAGCACAAACCGCCATCTCTTTCCCTCCTTGGTGCGATACAGGTATAAGAGAATTGCATAAATGGTTACAAACAGAAGGCACAGCATTTCCACACCCACCGGGAAATCCTCACTGTCCACAAATTTCTCACAAAACAGCAAAAAAATCACTGCCCCGATATAGCCATAAAGAATCTGCTTTGGCTCTGTCTCATTCAAATGCCTGTATGCTTCATAGCACATGACAATCACAAGAAAAATATAGATAAAGGACTGTCTTGCAGGCAGCGAATCCGGATAGTTCATACCATGCCAAATAAAATCAAGTACATTGGTACCGAAGCTAAGCAGCATAAAGCCCGCCAGTGCAAGCATTCCGAAACGCCTTCTTATAGCGATTTTATGATTAAGAGTATACATGGGCAGCAAAAAGAAAACCGCCACACCACAATAGATATTGGGCCAGTGCTCCAGCCCCCTCTGCGTTGTCACGCACATACAATGCCTTGCCAGAATATCAAGCACGGAAAAATAGGACTCAAGCTTTGTAGGAAAAGCCATATCGCCAAAATCTGTCTCCAATATAGCACAAACCTCAGGTATCAAAAGCACCGCCGCCAGGCCTCCCGCCAGCAGAGAATACATGGCAAAATTTCCCACGATTCGAAAGCTTCTCTTCTCCGCAAGAAGCAGCACTAAAAAGTACAGCACAAGGAAAATACAAATCATAATGGATATGTAATAGTTTGTAAAAATAGAAAGTGCCAGCGTGACACAGTATAATGTGCATCTGCCTTCCTTCACCAGCTGCTCCAGCCCAAGCACAATAAGAGGCAGCAAAACCACACAATCCAACCACATAATATTCCAATTATAGGCGGCCATAAAGCCTGACAGCGCATAAAAACAGGAAAAGCAAAGTGCCCCCACATCCTTCACTTGGAAATGTTTCTGCAAATAGTAAAAGGCGCTTAAACCGGCAAGACCGATTTTAACGACTGCCAAATAGCTCATAAATTCCATAAGATAAGCCTTCGGCAGCAAAAAAGCAAGCCAGTGCAGAGGACTTGCCAGATAATACACATACAGGGCAAGAAAATTAGAGCCGATTCCCACATGATAGGAATAGCTAAGCCCCTCTCCCGCCTTGATTTTGTCTATGAATTCGCTAAAAAATGGCATGTATTGATGATACATATCAGAAAAAAGAAAGCTTCTGTCTCCAAAGGGATAAATCCCCCTCATCGCAAAAATTACAAGCATAATGGTAACCGGAAGAAAAAAGGATAATACAAATGCCACTTTTTCCATTAACATGGTTCTGTCTTTACCACACAACGTTCTGTCCTCCACCTTCTTCTATGGGCAGCGCCCTCACCAAACATTTTACCCCATTCCTTTCAAAAACAAAAGAGAAAATTAGGCATTTTTTGTGTATAGTGCAGGAACTGCGGCATATATTAACTAAGACCTTATTTTAGGGGATTTCAGGCTATGAAAATCGCCATTTTTGGAAGAAAATCAGATACTGCAAATTATGAAGCTTTCGTTGCAGGCATGCGGGCAACACCACTTACCACCTTAAGCTTGGGAGAGCTTTCCGGCTGCGATGCCTTGATTTTGCCCGGTGGAGGAGATATCACTCCCGCCTTTTTCGGCGAAAGCAACACCGGCTCTGAAAACATTGATACAGAGCTGGATATCTTACAGTTTCAGGCATTGGATTATGCACTCCGGCATTCTATGCCCACCTTAGGCATCTGTAAGGGTATGCAGGTTATCAATGTAGCACTGGGCGGCACCATCACACAGAATCTGCCCACGTCAGACTATCACAGATATAAGGAGGGTGACCAATACCATATCACGGAGCTGCTCCCACGCTCCTGTCTTTTTGAGATTTACGGAAAGAAAGCCATTGTAAACAGCGCACACCACCAGGGTGTAAAAAAAATCGGCGAAAATCTAAGAATCATTCAATGGTGTCCCTATGACGGCTGTGTAGAGGCCTTTGTTCACAGAACTCTGCCTGTTTTGGGGCTTCAATGGCATCCTGAGCGTCTGAATCCTGAGCTGACTTCTCTCTCCTGTGAGCCTTTGTCAGCCCTTTTTTCCTCATGGATTTTGCAGACCCCGAATGCTCCTTCCTCTGCTGCCCCCTAGCTGCCTCCTGTCTTGCACGGATTCTGGCAATTTCAAACAGAGATTTCATAATCTCCTTCAGAATCCGTGTAGTCTGCTCATCAACCTCCTTCAGAGCTGCCACTACCTTATTCATACTTTTTTTCCAGTCTGACGCAAAGGTAATCAAATCCTCTGCCCCCGAAGCAGAAATCACCTGATACAGCGTATCCACAAAAAGTCTCAGCTGCTGCTCATTCAGTGACAGAATCCACTCATTTATGGTGTTATCCATAAACCTTCTGCGCTCATAAATGTCCTGCGCCTCAACAAAATGGTCGTCCCTTACAAGCCATGTATAGGGGTCATGCTGCGCCAGCCCCAAGGTCTTACTCTCCACTACCCTGTAATGCATATCCCGTTCAAAGAGCATACCGATAAGAGAATCATGAGGTATAATTTTCACTATCTTGTGGGCAATTTTCTCATAGCCGCATCTTTCAAGCACCTCCGGTCTAAAGCCGGGGCCGTCCATACTGTATACCTTCTGAATCCGCTCCTGTACCTCTGACGTGCAGTTCATGGCACTGTACACCGCCAGATTACCGCCCTTGGAATGACCACCTACATAAAAGGAATTATGCAACTTGCCCGTAACCATGTTCAGATATTTCACACTGTACTCCTGCCCCGGAACCGGCGACAGAAATGCCATGTTAAAATCCTCCTTCCAGCCCACCAAGGTCTCATCTGTTCCCCTGAAGGCTATATAAATGGTACCATCCTCCAACAGATAGGTTATTGCGGAAAACTGTGTCTCCCATTCCTTTTCAACAACATTGATATAGCAGTTAAGACGCATATTACAGAATCGTCTGCCCTTAAGCATTCCCTGAAACAAAGCTCTGTTTACCTTTTCATACCGTTCATCTGCAAACAGCTTTTCATAATCCTCATGCTTTGAAAGCTCCTCCAGTGTAACAGAAGGACCATTTTCGCGCACATCTGTCACCATACCATCAAATTTCAAATAGGACAGCTGACATAAGACCAAACTATCCACATCATTCATCGGCATCTCCGAAAAAGGAATATCTCCATATTTTTTAAGATAGGTAAGTATCGTTCCCGGCATATCTTCCTCTTTTCTGCGCCCCATGCGCCAAACAGCCCCCTGCATACTTGATTTTCTTCTCTCTCCTGCTTATAATTAACATATAGCAGTTCTTTAGCATTACCAAAAATAACTAAGAGAGAGGGTATCATATGTCTAAGATAAAATTAGTTGCTGATTCCACCTGTGATTTATCACCACAGTTAATAGAAAAATATGATATTTCCATCATTCCTCTGTGCATCATTATGGAAGATGAAAGCTATTATGACGGAGAACAAATTTGCCCCGAACAGATTTATGCATGGTCCGATGAACATCGTACCACACCTAAGACCTCCGCCCCTTCCTACGAACGCGCCTTGGAGGTAGTAAAGCCTCTTATGGATGAGGACTGTGAGATTATCTTTTTGGGCATCTCAGAGCAAATGAGCACCACCTGTAATATACTCCGTCTGATTGCCGATGATTACCATTATGACAAGCTCCATGTAATTGATTCCATGAATCTTTCCACCGGCATCGGCTTGCAGATACTCTATGCCGCATGGCTCATTTCCGAAGGGAAATCGGCTGCCCAAATTGTTGAGCTGGTAGAGAACCGCCGAACCAAGGTACGTGCAAGCTTTGTAGTGGAAACTCTGACCTATTTGGCAAGAGGCGGAAGATGCAGCGCCGTTACTGCACTTTTAGGCAACACACTAAAGCTTAAGCCTCAGATTGTAGTGGAAAAGGGAGCCATGCAGGTGTCCAAGAAATTCCGTGGGAAACAGTCTGCTGTTATTTTAAAATATGTTCAGGAGCTGGAGCCCGCCTTGGTTCACGCAGACCCTGAGGCTGTATTTATCACCCATTCCGGCTGCGATGAAGCTGTGATTGAAAGCGTTTATTCTTATTTGGAAAGCCTTGACTATTTTGCCAATATTTACGTCACACGGGCAGGCGGCGTAATCTCCAGCCACTGCGGTCCCGGAACTTTGGGTGTGCTCTTCTATGCCGATTGATTTTCCCTCTGTTAAATTCTGTCATCAATATCAACATAATCCCGCTCCTGCATTACACTCTTGTATGCAGGGCGGATTATTTTATCCATATTAATCAATTCCTCAATTCGATGAGCGCTCCACCCCACAATTCTGGCAATAGCAAAAATCGGAGTATACATTTCCAAAGGTATCTCCAGCATACTGTACACAAAACCGCTGTAAAAATCTACATTTGCACTGACACCCTTATAAATGCGTGCCTTCTGAGAAATCACCTCAGGTGCCAAACGCTCTATCATGGAATAAAGTGCAAAATCCTTCTCGCGTCCCTTTGCCGTAGCAAGCTGCTTCACAAAGCCCTTAAACACCTGTGCTCTGGGGTCTGACAGGGAATACACCGCATGTCCCATGCCGTAGATAAGCCCCTTCTTATCAAATACCTCCTTGTTGAGAATGCGCTGTAAATAATCTCTCACGGCATCCTCGTCCTCCCAATCGGAAACATTTTTTTCTATATCCCGCATCATCTCCACAACCTTAATATTGGCACCACCATGCTTAGGTCCCTTTAGGGAGGAGAGTGCTGCGGCAATCACTGAGTAAGTATCTGAACCCGAAGATGTAACCACTCTTGTGGTAAAGGTGGAATTATTACCACCGCCATGCTCCATATGCAGCACCAGTGCAATATCCAAAACCTTTGCCTCCAGTTCTGTGTACTGCTTATCCGGACGCAGCATCATCAAAAGATTTTCTGCGGTGGACAGCTTTTTCTGGGGGCGATGAATGTACATACTTTCATCGTTACTATAATGATTATAGGCATGATAACCGTAAACCGCCAACATCGGGAAAACACTGATTAACCCGATACACTGACGAAGAACATTTTCTATAGATGTGTCACTGCAATTCTTATCATAGGACGCCAGAGTAAGTACACTTCTGGTCAAAGAGTTCATAATATCACTGCTTGGTGCCTTCATAATAACGTCTCTTGTGAAATTGGTGGGCAGGGTTCTGCGCGCTGCCAGAAGCTCTCCGAATTCTTCCATCTGCTGCTCTGTCGGAAGCTCTCCGAACAACAAAAGATACGCAATCTCCTCAAAGCCGCCACGTTTGTCTCTAAAACCGTTTACCAGCTCAATACAATCGTAGCCTCTATACCACAGCTTTCCCTCGCAGGGTACCTTCTGACCATTTTCCATTTTGAAGGATTCAATTCTGGAAATATTGGTGAGTCCTGCCAAGACACCGTTTCCATTTTTATCCCTAAGGCCCCGCTGGACACCATATTCATCAAATAAAGGTAACTCAATTTTATCTGCCCTTCTGCAAAGCTCTGCGTAACCAGCGTAATCAATTTCGTTTTTCTTCATCCATAAACCTCCTTCTTTACTCTCATGTAAACCCCCGTATACTTTAGCGTAGTCTATTTTCCATAAGCTTGTCAATTAAATTTATATTAAATTTCCATGCAATGCAGTATCAAGCTGAGGGTAACGCTTCTTCAGGGATACAATGCGTCCCTCCCTATCGGTAAAGCAATGAGTGGAAGTCCCCACCGCCCGAAGCTCACCGCTTTGCTTCTCATACATTTCATATTTCAGCACCAGCTTTACACCGTTATACTCCTGTACCATAATATGAATTCCTATGACCTCATTCAAAAGACAGCTCTTCTTATACTTACAGTTCACATCTACCACCGGGGAGACAATTCCCCATGCTTCGATTTTCTCCATTGGAAAGCCTATCTCACTCAGATAATTCATTCTTGCCTCCTCCATCCAGCGAATATAGTTGGAATGGTGGATAATTCCCATCTGATCTGTCTCATAATATTGCGCCTTGTGCGTATAGTCCTGCATGTATACTTCCTCCCCTCAATAGTGCACGCAAAATAAAAGAGGGCTGCCCTCAAAGCAGCCCTTAAACACTATTTACAAAGCTCTGCTACAACCTGATTTATGACCTTGCCATCGGCTTTACCCTTTAGCTCGCCCATAACGGCTTTCATAATCTGCCCCTTATTCTTTGTGGCGGCAACCTCTGTAAAATGTTCCATAATGTATGCTTTGATTTCCTCCGCCGACATCATTTGTGGAGCGTACTGCGCAATCACCTCATAGCGCGCCCGGTATTCTGCCAGCAAATCTTCTCTTCCTGCAGGGCAGGTATCTATCTGCTCCTGCACCGTCTTAAGCTCCTTAAGAATTACTCTGCCCACTAATTCCTCGGGTACATCCTCTCTGCACCCCTCATCTATAGCAGCCTTTTTTACTGCTGACACTAAGGACGATATAGAATCCTTCTTAGCCTTCTCCCTCGCCTTCATGGCAGCTATCATATCCTTTTGTAATTGTTCCAGCTTCATGCTACTCACCTCCAAGTTAAGCCACTTACTGCTCTTAATAATAACAGAATTTGCTTCATCAGGCAACTGCTTTTCCCTGCTCTTTATTCAGGGTCTGCAAAAACATAATATGCCGGCTTTGGCTCATAATTTTCATCAAACAAAAGCGGGCACTGAGGATGTGCCTCTCTGCTTCCTCCTCCCACATTAGAGAAAAATTGAAGCCATGAATAGTGATCTGCCACACCCCAGAAAACAATTCCGGTGACAACACTCTTACCTCCTGCATTTGCCTCCTGCAAGACTCTATATATATCAGCATATCGGACAGCCTGCTTGGCATATTCTTCCTTTTTAGCTTCAGGACTGCCGTCATATCCTTCACTTGCCTTTAAATCCAGCTCGGTAATCTGTACATGCCCCACAACCTCTGCGTAGGCACGAATTGCCTCGGTAATCTGTTCCGGCAAAGGTCCCTCCATATGATAATGCCCCTGCATACCCATTGCGCTAATTCTGGTGCCTACACCCGGAACTCCCTCCAACGCTTTCACTGCCTTAAGCAGTTCCACAATTCCCTTCATCTTGACGGGGAGGCATTCATTATAATCATTATAGTACAGCTCCAGTGAAGAAGGCGCATACTTGTTTGCATACAGGAACGCATTCACAATATATTCATTCCCTTCATACACATGCCACCAGCTGGAATTACTTCCGTGAGTGTCATTGCTCAGCTCCTCGCTGCTCTTCTCACAGTCCGTCCTATAGGTTCCGGTTTCATCACTGACTGCCTCGTTTACCACGTCCCAACCGTAAAACAGCTCCTTATATTTGCTACCCTCTCCCACAAAATGAGTAAGCACGGTGCGGATATACCATTCCAGACGCTTGTTCATACATTCCTTATCCACATAGGGATTGCTCTTATCATAATTCTCATGGAAAAACCACTCCGGGGTCTGAGAATGCCACACCAAAACATGACCTCTCACACTGATACACTCCTCCGGGTGTGCTTCATTCCATGCCAAAATTTTATCCAGCATACGCTCTGACACAGAAAAATCCAGCCTGGGGACCTCTATTACCTCCCCGTTTAGCTCTGCCTTCTCAATTCCCGGACAATTCTTCCGGCTAAATCCGAATAAGGCTTCCGGCTTTAACTCATTTCCAAATGTAACCGTATGGAAATGCGCAGGTATCAGGTTCCACAGCTTATCGTCTTTCATTTCAAAAGCAGTGGTCTCTGTTCCGATAAAACAGCCCATTTTTTCTTTTACCGCATCTTTTAATACTGACATAACCTCTCTCCTTGCTACTAAGCTTTTCTATTGTTAATACAGAACCTCTGCCTCACAGCTCTGCTCCAAAATAACCATTACACTATTTTCCCTCATTTCAAAGGCGGCTCCATTTACCCTGACGGGCTTTCCGGCGTTTACCAGCTCCACCCTGCAGGGCTTTTCTCCCCGGAAGGTAATCTGATAATTTCCATTGCTCCTGCTTACAGTAAGAACCGCTTCCTCTTCATTATGGGGGCTGTAAACCCGTGTCTGCGCAGCCCTTGCCTCCTGTAGAGCATATACCTTAAAGGTGACATTTTGGGCATAGTCATAAACAGCGGAATCATTTCTGTCGCCAACGGCTACGATGCTGCCCTCCCTCACATAAAGAGGAATACTCAGATAACCGTGTTTCTCCTGATACCACTTGCCGCCCTCCTTGACTTCACCTGTCAGAAGGCTTGTCCATGTTCCCTCCGGCAGATAATATTCAGCCATACTGTTTTCATTAAAAATCGGCGCCACCAGTAATGCTTCTCCCAGCATATACTGTGTTGCCAGATAGGCACAATTCTTATCCTCCGTATATTCCAACACCATACTGCGCATCATGGGAATTCCCGTCTGCGAAGTCTCAATGGCATTACGATACAGATAAGGCATCAGCGAAGCCTTCAGCTTGGCAAAATACCGCACAACCTCCACAGCCTCCTCATCATAGTTCCACGGCACACGATAGGTGCCGGAGCCGTGAAGTCTGGAGTGAGTGGACAACAGTCCAAAAGCACACCAACGCTTGTAAACGTCCGGCGAGGACTGACTTTCAAAACCACCAATATCATGGCTCCAAAATCCGAAGCCTGAGCTTGTAAGGGATAAACCGCCTCTTAAGCTCTCTTCCATGGATTCATAGTCAGACCAGCAATCTCCACCCCAATGCACGGGGAACTTCTGCCCTCCTGCTGTAGCGGAGCGTGCAAAAAGCAATGCGTCCTTCTCTCCCTTTTTGCGCCTGATAACCTCATACACTGTCTTATTGTAAAGATAGGTATAATAATTGTGCATTTTCACAGGGTCAGAGCCGTCATAGTAAACAACCTCTGTGGGAATACGCTCGCCAAAGTCCGTCTTAAAGCAGTCCACTCCCATATCAAGAAGCTTTTCCAACCTCTCACCATACCATTGTCTCGCCTCCGGATTGGTAAAGTCCACCACCGCCATTCCCGGCTGCCATTCATCCCACTGCCATACATCACCATTTGGCCGCTTCAAAAAATACCCTTTCCTTACACCCTCTGCAAAAAGAGAGGATTCCTGCCCTACATAGCTGTTAATCCAGACACAGATTTTCAATCCCTTTTCCTTCAGGCGCTTCAGCATGCCTACTGGGTCGGGGAACACTCTTTCGTCCCAAGTAAAGTCACACCAGCTAAATTCCTTCATCCAAAAGCAGTCAAAATGAAACACGGAAAGAGGAATATCTCTGGCAAACATGCCGTCCACAAAGCTGTTGACCGTCTCCTCATCATAGTTCGTTGTAAAGGAGGTGGACAGCCATAACCCAAAGGTCCATGGCGCCGGCAATGCCGGCTTTCCCGTAATGTCAGTGTACCTCATCAAGACCTCCTTCATGGTAGGTCCGTTTATCAGGAAATAATCAAGGCTTTCTCCCGGCACGGAAAACTCCACCTTTGTCACCGACTCCGTTGCCACCTCAAAGGAAACCTTCTCCGGGTGATTTACAAACACACCATAGCCCTTATTGGAAATATAAAAAGGAATATTTTTATAGGACTGCTCTGTGGAGGTGCCGCCGTCCGCATTCCACATATCCACACTCTGTCCGTTTTTGACAAAGGCAGTAAACCGCTCTCCCAAGCCGTAAATCAACTCTCCCACCGATAGATTCAACCGCTCCCTCATATAGGCATCCTGAGTTCCCTTATCGTAGACAAGACCTCTGAAATCCGTCTTCATGTATGCCAAATCCTTTGTGGTGCTGGAGGTTATTTTCTCTTCACCTCTGAAAAATGTCATGGCACAGGTGGACTTTTCTACCTCAAGGCGCAGGCTTTTGCTGGTGATAATAAATGTATCTTCCGTCTCCTGCACATGCAGATTACCAGTCTGTGCCTTTGCAAGCTCAAAGGAAGGCTTCTTCTTTTGAACCCCCATATGATGAAAGGTCTGAATGCGAAGCACCTCCGGAAAAGGCGCACTGATACAAATAGTAAGATTAACCCCTCCCAAGGTATTACCCCTGTGATAAATCTTGTTCGTGGGCGCACACAGCGTCACCAAATCAGGCTCTATCTTGGAAAAATACACCTGAGCCGGTGAAAAGCATTCACAGCCCTCCTTTTGCAGCCAACAACCATTACTAAATTTCATGTCAATCCTCCTGCGCTACTGTTCTATAGCAAACAGCTCCTTCTTCCTTTCAATCATTTCATCTATTTTTCAATATATATTGCCACAATGGTCTGCTTTTCCTCCAGAATCAACCACATTTCCTGTATTGCCGCTTATTATCAGGTATTTTCTCTTTCATGGAAAACACCGTATTATCGGGTACTATTCTTACTGTCTTTTCGTGATTTTGCCATGCGCAACTCCTTTTATGTTCAAAAGGAAAGAACCCACGCCTTAATTACGAATCTTATACAATAAGTCGACTCCCTCTTTAATTGTTTCTGTTATAGTCTGTTGATGTTCTTGGGAATACTCCTTCAGCTTGTCATGCTCCTCATCAGACATTCTTATTGTGACTATTCGATTTTTAATTACATCCGACTTTGGACGCCCCATTTTGCCCATAGGTAATTCCTCCCTTGCATCTACAAACCATTATACTTTTCGTAATACGAAATATCAACTACTTTTTGTAATACGGATTTTTTTCGCCCCTTTTACACTAAATAAAAGGGAGGGAAGCCCCAAAACTGCCACCCTCCTTTTTAACCTTTATACGCTGCATTATTTCACACGCTTTCCAACCACCACGAACCGTCCATCCTCCACATGATAGGAACAGCAGGACAGGGTAATAAACTCGTCCCCAAACTGGGCTGTTACGCCCGTATCATACAGAGACATTGCCTTGATATTCTCATACCAATCATCAAATTCCTCCTGCGTATCAGCCTGAAAGAACTTGTAATACTTGAATACGTTGTCACTTTCGTAATACACCTGTGAATAGAATACTGCAATCAGCTCATACTCCCGTTCCTCATACAGACTGTCAAAGCGGAGGATGTTATGCTCCGTTCCGTACTCTGCATCTGCATAGAGCTTCAGATTCCCGAACATTTCTCCGGACTTCATGGTATGCCCATGTATTATCAGGTTGGTGGATGGCGCTGTTCCATTCGCATAATCACAGGCTTTTGTGCCTGTTCCGACTGCAGCGTCCGTATCCAGAATGAGACACCCATTCTTATTTGGCTCCCCGTAAAAATCAAGCTTAAGATAATAGCTTTCATCTTCCATCGTCTGCATGACCGGGTAATCAATGACCGTACCATCAATGGTAAGCCAGCCTGCCAAATCGGGATTGATTTCATACAGAGTCTTATACTTTGGTAAGATTTCCGGTGCTTTGCTGTTTTCTTCCCCTATCGCCATATCCTTGTATATGTCCGCTAAAACAGCAGCTATCCCCGCTACCTGAAGTCCGTTCTCATCAAACTGCATCTCATATTGTGCAGACGTGTCCGCTCCTTCCCGTATGCCCTGCAATTCCTTCTGGGTGTTCCTGATACTCGCATTCTGCCACAGGCAGTAGATACCATATCCGATAAGTCCCGCCACAGAAAAGACAAATACCACAAAGCATAAGAGCCGGAAAGTCAAGCGCTTCTGTTTGGATTTTCCTCGTGTCATTTTTTCAGCTATCTTCTCAATGTTTTCTAGTTCTTTTTAACTTTCTTTCCGGTAAGGATTAGTCCCGTTCCAGAGATAGCCACCAGAATAAACAGCCATACAATCGGCGTACTGTCTCCGGTCTTAGGTACATCATCCTTCTTGTCTGTGCCATTTACCGGAGCCGGGTTGTCAGTGGACTCAGCATTGCTATTGTCGGCTGCCGCCTGAACCTTAAAATCCGCGATGCATTCACCATCATTATAAACAACAGTCAGCCAATGTGAACCGACAGAAAGAGTCTCAAGATAATCCCCTTTCAGTTTCACAATGGTGGAACCGGATTCAGCTGTATAGTTCTTTGCGTCAAGCAAACTGTTATCCACCATAACACCGATAAATTTACGGAAGGCTCCATCTGCACGGAAGCTGAGTGCTCCATCACTGTCCTGCGTCCATTCTCCGTTCATACCCTCAAGCATCTGATATGTAGATTCAAAAACAAAATCCTTTGCAATCTTTGTTACAGCTACTTCATAGCCTTGTACCGGACTTACATGGAGTTCTCTTTTTGTAAGTAGATATCCGGCACCACCCGACAGATTATCACCTACAAAAACGGCACGTTCCTTTTCAGTATCATATGCAATGATTACACCATAAGCGATATGGGTCTCTCCGTCTTTCAGTTCATAGATAACGCTTTTATTCTTCTGCTCTGCAGACCAGCCATACTGCTCTATAACAGCGGAAATAATACTTTCCAGGTTCGATGTATCCTTTTTGTTCTTTTCCAAATATGCCTTCAGATAAGAGTAGGTACCTGCTTTTGCAAGTGTCCATTCACCTGTGTAATTATCTTTTCGACCTCCACTCTCTAATAATGGCTTATCCAAATCGGAAAAATCCATTGTACTGCCTACTCCCTGTGGGTAAACCAGCTCTTCCCCGGCATCGTATGCGTATCCAAAGCTTAACTCTTCCGGTACTTGGGCCACACCTGCGGCACTTACGGTTACCCCTACAGATACCTTTAATTCTAAATTATTGCCATTTGTAATATCGTCCGGAAGTATCACTGTTCCGTTTACCCTAAAGCTCTGCTCTGTAAGGACTGACGGTTCATAGGTTCCCTCTGCAAGATTTTCCAAATCCCATGTCACATTAGCAGCTCTGTTTTCATCTTCCGTTCCAATCGTCACCATTTCAGGCAGTCCAAGAGCCTGAGCCGTTTTCCTGGTTCCATTTGCCACTCCGGTAATATCTCGAGGATTTGAAATGTTGTTTATGTTCGCCTTTCGTGTAGCCGCAAAGGTATAGCTTACGGTAATGGTTCCGTCGCCATTATCGGTAACTGTACCGCTTCCGACAGCTGCACCATCTGCTGATTTCATATTCGCTGTAACAGCAGAATCAAACGCATAACCTGTATCCGGTGACAGCGTCACGCTGGCAGTATAGGCGGTATTGAATCCGGCGATTCCTCCGCTGACATCACTGCCCTTCTTCCATACAATGTCAGGACCTGTTGTTACAACACCTGTGCCGGATACTGTTGCCGTTCTTGCCAAAGCATCTTTGGGTGTTGGTATCGCAATGGTGACATCCACGCTTGTAATCCTTGTTACATTTATCGTTTTTACTCTCAGCTTTACTGTATTATTATCGTTATAAATCTCGTAATTGGAATCATCACTGAAGAAATAACTGCTGTAGTCACTTGACCCTCCACTGGTGATATCCACGGAGCTTTCACCTGTTGGAGGTGTTCGCACTGTCACGCCGATAAAGGCTCCGCTCGTGAGTGCACTGCCAATTGAAATGATTTTTCCATCTTCCAGAAACACATTGTTTAAAGTTTCACCAGTTGCATCCTGTTTCTTGTTATCTTTGATAATCGCATTTCCGGATATCGTGAATGTTCCGGCATTATACACGCCGGCGCATCCTACCTGAGTTAAATAAGGTCTTGCTATATTTTCGATAATGCTACCGCCATTCATATTGAAAATTGCATCTTCCGCGTTAAACACGCCACCGCCATTTCCACCTACTATATTTCTGGCAATTTCACCACTGTTCATGGTAAACGTTCCGGCATTACACACGCCGCGTGTTTTATTTTCAGTAATGCTGCCACCATTCATATTGAAAGTTGCGCTACTGCCGTTATCCACGCCGCCACCTGTATTTTTGGCAATCTCACCACTATTCATGGTGAATGTTCCTTTGTTACGCACTCCACTATCTGCATTTTCGGTAATGCTACCGCCATACATATTGAAATCTCCGTTGTTGTTATATACGCCGCCGCCAGATATACCTGTATTTTCGGTAACGCTACCGCCATACATATTGAAGCTTCCTTCGTTTAACACTCCGTAGTAACTACTTCCGGTAATGCTTCCGCCATACATATTAAAAGTTCCAATAATGGAAATAGTATGGGGAGCACCTCCGACTATTTTACCTGACTGCATACAGTCGGTCAGAGTGAAGGTAACACCGTTGTTCACCTCAATAAGGTAAGAATCAGAAGGTCCCGTAATGGTATGTCCATTAAGGCAGAGTACCGTTCCGTTATACGGCGTCCATATTGTGCTTAAGGTGACGTCAGTCGTCAGATAGTAGGAACCACTATGGTCGGGCAAGGAATTATTCGAATTCCACGCCGTGAATGTTTGTACACTTTCTGTACCATGATCACCAACATCCGTATGGCTGGCGCCGCAGATGCAGTGATTCGTATGGTCAGCTGCACTTACACGCACTGTCGTAGGCATTAGCGCCAACACCATACACAGTGTCAGTATAAAACTTAAAATTCTTTTTCTCATGTTATCTCGTTCCTTTCTCATCTTCTTTGTTCAATCGCTCTTTCAGACGTTCCGCTTCCTCTTCCGTAGCCGGACGCAGGCGAGAGCTCTCACAGCTTGGACACTCCTTCACCTCGCCTATCCGCCGAAACAGAAATCCGCAGTCCTCACAATAGTAGTTCATGAATGCTCGCCTCCCTTCCGGATTGTCCGAAACCCCATCAGAGTTGCAGGCGGATACACCCATGGTTTGTGCAGTGTCCTGTTGTAATTCTCCACCGCCTGTTGGTAAATGCTTTCGCTTCGCGCCAAAACAGCGGCAGCATCCGGGTCATTTCTGGCTTTATGCACTTTTTCACGAAATATCTTGAGCTGTGCCTTGGCACTCTCCATCGTACTTCTCTGCTCAGTCATGATACGCCGCACATCCCGAAACCAAAGATACAGGCAGATGGCGGTACTGATGACCGCAACCAAGGGCATGAACCAGAATGCCATAGAGTTTCCTCCTTTCTCAAGCAAAGATAATGTTGTGTTTTGAAGAACCATACCATATATCTTGTGCTTTGTGTCATCCACTGCCTGAAATGTATGGTTTTACGACCTGAAATGCAAAGGGGTATACTGGCGCTTCATCGTCACCTGTGATAAAATCAAACTAGATAAATGTATCTTTTTATAAGGAGGCGAAAGGGATGTATATTGCGGTCTGCGACGACCAGGCGGAAGAATTGGAGCTACTGACTGATTTACTGTGCCGGTGGCAGGAAGAGCGCAGGGTTGCTTTACAGTTCAAGTCGTACCGAAGCGCTGCCGAATTATTGACTGCGGCTTCTAACGAGCAATTTACGCTCTATTTGCTGGATGTGATGATGCCCGGTACTAATGGTATGACAGCCGCCCGGGAGATTCGCGGCTTTGATGATGTGGCTGATATCGTCTTTCTCACGTCGTCTCCCGGCTTTGCCTACGAAAGCTATGGTGTCCGCGCGCTGGATTATCTGCTCAAGCCCATTCGGGCTGAGATACTGTTTCCCATCCTTGACCGCATCTTTCAGCGGGAACAAAAACCCCAGGAAGGACTGACGCTGAAAATTGGTACTGCTTTGATTCGGATACCCTTTTTTCAGCTGGCTTATGTGGAGGTCATCGGAAAACACCTCTATTTTAATCTGACGGACGGCTCGGTGCGGGAGGTCTTTGGCGCATTGAGAGACTATGAGCCTTTGCTGCTAAGTCGCCCGGAGTTCATGCGCACCCACCGGTCTTACATTGTGAATATGCTGCAGGTGTCGGAGCTGTCCCCCGGCAGCGTGCGCACCTTCTTGGGAAAACAGCTTCCGGTGTCACGGCTTTTATACCCGCAGCTTCAAAAGGACTATATGCAGCTACTGTTTGCAGAGAGAGGAGGGAGCCTATGACATTTCTGACCGCGCTGGGCGCATTTAACTACGGACTGGTACTGATTTACGGGCTCTTCCTCAGCGCCCATATTGCGGGCGGCTGGACAAACCGCCGACAAAAACGGCTGATTTGGGTCCTGTGCCCGCTGTTTCTGCTGATTCAGACACCCTGTTGGCTGATTTTAGGCGAAAGCGCCACCAAGCAGCTCTACCCCCTGATTGTGCATCTGCCGCTGGTGCTCATTCTAATCTTCGCACTGAAAAAGCCGCTTGGCATCGCACTGGTCAGCGTGTGTACGGCCTATTTGTGCTGCCAGCTGCCCCGGTGGGCTGATTTGACAGTCACTGCTGTCACCCGTTCTCCCATGGTGGGGGAAATCAGCTACACATTGGTAATCTATCCCGTTTTCCTGCTGCTACGCCGCTATTTTGTGCGCCCCGCCTACAGTGCCATGACGGTCTCCCCCCAGTCTCTGCTACTGTTCGGCAGCCTGCCCGTGGCCTACTACTTCTTTGACTACGCCACCGTGGTGTACTCCGACGCACTGTCCATGGGAATCCGAGCGCTGAACGAGTTTCTTCCCACCGCTCTCATCGTCTTTTATGTGATGTTCCTCTCCGCCTACCACAAGCAGATGCAGACCCGGGCGGACGCCGATTTGCAGCGCTCCATGCTGGAGGCGGAACTGAAACAGGCGGAAATAGAGGTTACGAGCCTGCGGAGTATGGAAACACAGGTCGCCGTCTATCAGCACGATATGCGCCATCATCTGACCGGCATCGACGGCTTTCTGGCAACGGACCAGCCACAGCTGGCTAAAGAGTACATCAAAAAAGTGCAGGCTGATGTAGACGCCATTACCCCCAAGCGGTTCTGCGAAAACGAGCTTGTCAATCTGCTGTGCTCATCCTTTGCGCACAAGGCCAATGCCGCCGGCATCCGGCTGATGGTAGATGCAAAGCTGCCAAAGGTCCTCTCACTCCCGGATACCGAACTGTGCTCGCTGTTGTCCAATGGTCTGGAAAATGCGCTTCATGCTGTGGTTGTACTGGAGGAGGTCAACCAATGGGTGGAGCTTTACTGCGGCATACGTTTGAACAAGCTCCTCATTGAAATCAAAAACCCGTATTCCGGCCAGATTACCATGCGAGACGGTCTACCCGTTTCCGGTCGAGATGGCCATGGCTACGGCTGCCGCAGCATCCGGTCCATTGCCGAACATCACCATGGGCTGTACAGCTTTGAACCGCAAAATGGTATGTTCACCCTCCGCGTCATACTGCCGCTACAGGATGCATGAGCGGCCAGGTCGCCTGTATATAAAAAAGGACATCCTTAATTCATTAGAATAAGTTTGTCCTTTAGGCGCTTTATTAGTTTGTTCATATACATCATCATATATTATACAGTACTACCGGGTAAATAATTGATGTACTAAGCCCGTTTCGATGTACTACGAAGGCTCTTTTTAATCCTCAAAAAATCTCCGTTTTCTCTCAATCATCTCGTCGATTCTTTCTATGAAAGAAGCCACATCCTTAACGTTTTCGCACCTTTCGATGCGTCCGTCCGGGAACACTCGCTTGGTAATTGAACCTGCTCCCAGAGCCACAATAGTCTGTTTCTCCTCCATAATCAGGATATTATATAGCCCAAGCTTCCCCGGCTTGGCATAGCCCACATTTTCAAAATTGCCTGACATATTCTTCTGACGATACAGATAGTAGGGCTCCATACCCAGTCTTTTTGCTCCCTTAGCTGCAATTTCCATGGTTTCATCGGTGTTGCGCAGCATGGATACACCATTTTCCTGAATCCACCTGTTCAGACGGGAAGCACGCTTCACCGCCAGCGAATGCACAGTCAGGCTGTCCGGTGCCAGCTCCACAACCCTGTCAACAGTATTTTGTACATCAGCCTCCGTCTCACCCGGAAGCCCTAAAATCAAATCCATATTGATATTTGTAAAGCCCACCCTTCGTGCCATACCATATGCTTCCACCACCTGCGATACCGTAGCCCTTCTGCCGATAATATCCAAGGTTTCCTGCTTCATGGTCTGTGGATTTACCGAGATTCTGCTGACCCCATGCTTAAAAAGTACCTGCAGCTTGTCCTCAGTAATGCTGTCCGCTCTTCCCGCTTCCACTGTAAATTCCTTTACCATAGAAAAATCAAACAGCCCTTTCAGCGCTGAAATCAATCGGTCCAGCTGCTCTGCCTCCAAAGTAGTGGGAGTACCACCGCCAATATAAATACTGTCCAAAATTTTGTGAGCATAGCGCTTGGAAACATACTCCATTTCCCGAATAACACAGTCAATATAAGCCTCCACCTGCCTTCGGTATGCAGCTATGGGATAGGAGGTAAAGGAACAATACATACAGGTTGTGGGGCAAAAGGGAATCCCTATATATAGGCTGTAGCCCTCCTCATAATGCACATCAGCCAAAAGCTCCCTTTCTCTCTTGGCAATATCAATACTTAAATCAGCCTTCTGCCTGCTGACAAAGTGCCTGCTCTCCAAAAACTCTCTAATCTCCTCGTCACTCCTTCCCTCCTCCAGCATACCATACGCAAGCTTGGTGGGACGAATGCCCGTGAGATTTCCCCATGGCAGGGATTGCCCTGTAAAATGCTGTAGGGATTTATATAGAAATGACTTGAAACCGTCTTTATAAGATGCTCCCTCTGTCTTGGCTCTCTCTGTCTTGGCTCCCTCTATATTGACACACTCTGCCTTCGCACACTCCTGCTTAAACTGCCACTGATACTCCTTACTGTCTATACGCATACGCGCACCTTCGGGGTACAGCTCCACCTCAATAAAGAATGTGTCACCGCCCCCCTCCACTAGCTTGAATTTGCTTTCAGGAGTCAGCACCTTTACCGCCTTGTCAGCATAAAAAGCCTTTACAATAGAATGCACATCATATTCATAATTTGCCTGATTTAATTTTATGTATAATAGGTTCTCAGTCATAAATCAATCTCCATTACTGTGATGAGTATAACATATCTTCATACCGAAATGATACCACATTACCACAGTAATGTAAAAGCTCATATTTTATTAATTTCATTAACAGCCAAGCTACATGAAACTCAATTCCGGCGGCAGCTCCCTCTTCATAGCCTCCCGCACGCTCTGCCCCCAAAGCTTCTTCCTTCTCTTCTGCCACATTATACGCAAAGATACTCATGCTTATCGTCTCCGCTTTGTAATTGTATAAAATGCAATAAACTGTTTGACCAAATTTTGATTTATTGTAACAGTTCGGTCTTATTGCCCTGACACTTGATGAAATAACATATTGTTTGGATATATAGCAAATTTTCTTCTGAAAATGTCTACTTATTAATGCCTACTCCAAGGGAAATTCTTACTTTTGGACATATACAGACTTTTTTGAACATAACGCCTTAAAAACCTGCAAAATATTGGCTATATCTTACATATTAATTTGCATATGTCCAAAGGCATGTTTTTAATATGTATCAACACCAAGCACCTTGCCATTTTGCCAACAGTTTGCTTTGCACTGCGTGATTGGGTTGAACTGTTTTGTTTGATTTTAATCTATCCGATTTTTAAATCCCCTTTATACTCCTTGGCCAAAATGGAATAATAAACAGCATCAACAATTCCATTATTACATATATGTGCCTGTCGCAGGGTTCCCTCATATATCATTCCGCATTTCTGCATAACCCTTCCCGATGCGGGATTCTCACTTGCATGCCACGCAAATATTCGGTTGAATCCTACTTCCTCAAAAAAGAACTCCATTACTTTTTTAACCGCCTCTGTCATGAGCCCTTGATTCCACCATGCCCGTCCCAGCTCATACCCCAATTCAACCTGCCTTAAATCATCGTCGGGATGCATTCCAAAAAATCTTCCAATGACCTCTCCTGTCTCCTTTAGCTGAATCGCCCAGCTATAGCGGTTCGCCCTTTCATATGCACCAAGCCATTTTTCAGTAAACATACCCGCAACACTCTGCACAGCTTCTAAGCATGGCATGGGCTTATAATTTGTCCATTTCCAAATATCTCTGTCGCTCCAGCAATTATTGTATATTTGCTCCATATCGTCAATCGTAAATTGTCTTAGCAGCAATCGCTCTGTTTCAAGCCGCACCGTACCCTTGTGTACCATATCTATCCCCCATATCCGCTTCACTGAACTTATTGCCTGATTCTCTGATACGCAAAAATCGCAGCCCTTAAGCCACGATTTTTAATTTTACCCTAAAAAGGCGTTATATTTCTTTTCATGTCCTATTGTAGTGCTGTCTCCATGCCCCGGATAGGCAACTGTCTCATCAGGCAATATAAAAAGCTTCTCCTTAATGGAGCGCACCAAAGTCCCCATACTACCGGTAGGGAAATCCGTCCTGCCCACCGATTCCAAAAACAAAGTGTCTCCGCATACCAGTATCCCTGCCTCCTCAAAGTAATAACAGCAGCCACCCTCTGTATGCCCCGGTGTGGCAATTACCTCAAAGGTCATACCTGCCAAAGTAATCTTCTCACCATCATTAACATACACGTCTGCCTCTAAGGTACAGGCTCTGCCCGCCTGCTTAGACACATTTTTATGAGCATCCGAAAGAAGCTCCTTTTCCGCAGCACAGGCATAGACCTTAATCTTCTCTGCTTCCGCTATACTCTCATTTGCTGCCCTGCGCAGCTCCTCACAGCCCCAGATATGGTCGAAATGCCCATGTGTCAACAATATGCCTGCCACCTGAAAACCGTTCTGCGTCATTGCTGCATATATTTTATCTCCATAATCGGCAGGGTCAATTACAATCGCCTTGCCCTCGCCCTCCCTGTATACAAAATAGCAGTTGGTCTGACAAACGCCAAGCACCATACGCCCAATTTTGATTTCTCCCATCAGCCCGTTGTCCTTTCTATATCAATCACGCTTTCAATTCCCCGTATTTTTTCAATCACGCGGTTTAATTCCTCACGCCCGCTGATTTCAAAGGTAGTCTGCAAGGTTGCCAGCCCTTGCTTGCTGGTTCTTGTGTTCATAGAGAGAATGTCAATATTTTTCTCTGTAAGCGCTCTGGAAATATCTGCCAGCAGACCATTTCTGTTGTTGGCAAAAATCTTAATCTCTGCCAGATATTTTTCCGTATTCTCCTCAGGAGCCTGCCACTCCGCATCAATCAGTCTGGCTCTCTCAAGCTCCGGCAGACTAAGAATATTCACGCAATCCGTTCGATGAATGGAAATACCCCTGCCTCTTGTGACAAAGCCTACAATCTCATCACCGGGTACAGGTGAACAGCACTTAGAGAAGCGGACAGACAAATCCGCAATTCCCTTTACCACAATACCGCTCTTGGACTTCATATGAGCGGGCTTGCCCGCACCTGTGTTACCCGCCTCAGCAATGCTGGCGAGAACCTCCTCGTTGGAAAGCTCCTTCTTATGGTCTCTTTCATAAAGCTCCAAAAGCTTATTGACTAACTGCCCTTCCTTCAAAGCTCCATGCCCGATTGCCGCCTGTACACTTTCCCAATCCCGAAAGCCATATTTGCGCATCACAGCGTCCATGTACTCCTGCTTGAGCAGATTTGAAAGATTAATGGATTTGGTCTTACAGTAGGTGGAAAGGAGTTCCTTTCCCTTTATAATATTATCATCCTTTAACTCATTCTTAAACCACTGATTAATCTTATTCTTTGCCTGTGTACTCTTTACTACATTGAGCCAGTCACGGCTGGGCCCCTTAGAGTTCTGTGAGGTAATAATCTCAAGACGGTCTCCATTCTTAATCTGATAGTCGATGGTTACCAGCTTACCGTTTACTCTTGCACCCACCATTTTGTTGCCCACCGCCGAATGAATGCTGTAGGCGAAATCAATAGGCGTAGAGCCTGCCGGCAGATTCTTCACCTCGCCGGTAGGAGTAAAGCAATAAACACTGTCCGAAAACAAGTCCAAATCGTTTTTCAAAAGATTCATAAACTCCTTGTTATCAGACATATCCCGCTGCCACTCCAATATCTGACGCAGCCAGACCAATTTCTCCTCCTCCTGAGCCTCCACCTTCTTACCGTCAGATGCCTCTTTATATTTCCAGTGGGCAGCAATACCATACTCTGCAGCCTTATGCATCTCGAAGGTACGAATCTGTATCTCAAAGGGCTGTCCGCTGCTTCCAATCAGAGTGGTGTGCAGAGACTGATACATATTTGCCTTGGGCATGGCAATATAATCCTTGAAGCGCCCGGGAATAGGCTTATACATCTCATGGATTACTCCCAATGCCGCATAGCAGTCCTTTACCGTGTCAACAATGATGCGCACGGCAAACAAATCGTATATCTGATCCAGCGTTTTATTCTGGTTCTTCATCTTTTTGTAGATACTGAAAAAGTGCTTTACACGTCCGTCCACCTTTGCCTTAATACCCGCATTGGCAATGTGCTCGCTGACCTCGTCCACAATACTCTGAATATAACTCTCACGCACACTCTTGCGCACGGCAATCTTATCTACCAAGTCATAATATACATCCGGCTCCAGATATTTCAGGGAAAGGTCATCAAGTTCAATTTTGATGCGGCTGATACCCAGTCTCTGTGCAATGGGGCAATAAATCTCCAAGGTCTCCTTTGCAATGCGCTGCTGGCTCTCAGGCTTCTGATATTTGAGGGTGCGCATATTATGCAAACGGTCTGCCAGCTTAATCATAATGACACGGATATCCTTTGCCATGGCAAGAAACATCTTCCGCAAATTCTCAGCCTGCATCTCCAGCTTGACATCGGACTGCTCTCCCTCCTGAGATAAGGGGATTTTCTCCAGCTTGGTAACGCCGTCCACCAACAGTGCAACGTCCTCACCAAACTCGCGTTTTAAATCCTCCTCCGTCATAATAGTATCTTCCACCACATCATGAAGGATACCGGCAACAATAGTCTCCTTATCCAGCTCCAGCTGTGCTAAAATAATAGCAACATTCAAAGGGTGAATAATATAAGGCTCTCCCGACTTACGAAACTGATTTTTATGTGCCTCGCTTGCCACCTGATATGCCTTGGCAATCATGGAAATATCATCACTTGGGTGGTATTTTTGCACACAATTAATAAGGTCCTGATATAATTTTTCAGGAGCAACAAATTCCTGTGATTCGCTTATTCTGCCATCATCAAAGATGACCTCTTTCTTTTCTTCTGTCATAGGTTACTCCAGCCTTCTTTTTTGCCATTTCCCCAAACAAAATATCCCGAAAAATATTACTTGCCGGGATAACAGATAGCAGACTCCAAACGGTAATCCTTTAATCTCTCCCTGCCCTTCAAGCCTGCAAGCTCCATAAGTACCACAATACCCACAACCTTGCCGCCAAGGCTTTCAATCAGCTTAACCATTGCCTCGGTAGTACCTCCGGTGGCAATCAAATCGTCCACAATCAGCACCTTCTGTCCCGGCTGTATACTATCCTTATGCATTTCAATGGTTGCCTTGCCATATTCAAGGTCATAGTCAACTCCTACTGTCTCGCAGGGAAGCTTTCCCTTCTTACGAATCAATACAAAGGGCTTTCTGTTATTATATGCGATAGGCGTACCAAAAATAAAGCCTCTTGACTCAGGTCCTGCCACTACATCATAATCTAAATCCTTTACCAGCTCCTGCATTGTATCAATGGCTAAATGTAAGCCCTCTGCATCCTGCAAAACGCTTGTTACATCACGGAAAATAATTCCTTTCTCCGGAAAATCCGGTATGCTCCTTACATATTCTTCCAGTTTTTTCATAATATTATTTCCTTCCCGCGCGGGCTTGTCCAATCGGTAACAGCACCAGCACATTTAAAAGACTTTTTCATTATATATTCTTTTATTCTGAAAGTCAAAGACTATGTATTTACACTCTTATCCATGAAGTACCTGATAATGTCTCTTCGGGTGACAAGTCCGATAAATACATTTCTGTCATCAACCACCGGTACAAAGTTCTGATTCTGAGCCTGTTCTAAAAGCTCCTCCATATCAGTATCAATACATACCGCCTTCACCTTACCGAGCTGTATAATATCATGTACCGGCATCTGCTCCAAATCCTTTATAGTGATATTTTGGAGACCGCCTCCATTCTCCAGCACCCGCCAGAGGAAATCTCCCTCGCTTACAACTCCCACATAGCGATCCTCATCATCAATCACAGGGATTGCCGTAAACCCGCTTCTTCTCAGCTTTTCCAGCCCCTGTCGTACAGTCATGGTATCCCTCAGATAGGAGACCTCTACCTTTGGCATCAAAAACAATGCTATGTTCATGTCGTACTCCTTCCCTACTTTATCCAACTGTCAATCAGTAAATTCCTTTTCCGTGTCAGCCTCCTGCTCCTTTAACTCCACGCTCTCTGCATTCAGCATCTTTTTATAAGCAGTAAACTTGCGGGCAGCATAAAAGGTAATTGCAAAATCCGTAATTCCGCTGAGCAGCAAGCCTATTCCTAGCAATCTGAACAGCAGCACTGTCGACTCAAAGGGATTGACAATCAGCAAAATACCAATCGCTACATTAATTGCCGCTATCACCAGCATTACAGTCCAGTTACCATATTCCAGTCGCTTCATATCAACAACCGACTGTAGCTTGGTACAGCCGCTGAAAAGCACTAACAACCCCAGTACAAATGGTATCAGGGAAATAATAATCTCCACCTTATAGAGCATAATACAGCCCAGCGCAATTCCCACTAAGCCATAGACAAAATCATTGTGGTAGTAATTCTGATGTGCATCTCTGAGCAGATAGCTTATCATTGACAAGGCTCCTGCCACAATCAGCACTACCGCAATCAAATAACCCAATATTGTCATCATAGTCTCGGGAAGTATAAGCGCCACCAAGCCCAAAATCACATACAATACAGCAGTCAACAGCGCGTCCCATTTCATCTCTTTCAACAGCTTCATAGTCTCTCCCTTCTTATATTATTATGCACAGAGAGCTTATCCAACAGGGAATACTCTCTGTGAAAAAGCTCTCCGTAAATTCAATATCTTATTTTCTGCCACAGCACTTTTTATACTTCTTGCCGCTGCCGCAAGGACAAGGGTCATTAGGGTACACCTTCTGCTCCTTGACAATAGTTGTTGATGACTTCTGCTCCTTGTATAAAGCCTTGCGGGTATCTTCATCAAAAATATCATTCCACTCCTCAAGATTATAGAGCCAGTCAGCCTCCGCTGCCACCATGTTTTTGTATAATACTTCCTTGTCAAAGCCAAGGTTTACCTCTGTATCCTCCTCCATCTCCTCGATAGGATTGGGCTCCTTTAAGCTGTCATTAATACCGTCCAAAAATCCGGTCATGGTCATCACGGTAACGCCGTATTTCTCAGCCAGCTCCTTCACCGTTCCCTTTACCACCTCATCAGGAGTCTTTAAAAGCTTAGCATAAATCTCCTTCTCCTCCTGAAAATAGGAATTCCAAAGCTGCTGAAGCTTGTCCTTACCGGTTGCCTCATTATATGCCACTGATCTCCATTTTTCTAATAATGCCATAACAATACCATCCTTACTCTTTCTCTTTGCCACATAATCAAATGCCGACAAATTTCTTCTATCATAAATGATAGTATATAACAGATTGCCCGTTTACACAATAAAAAAATGAAAAAATTCCCGAACCTGCACCTGTGCAAAGTCCGGGAATTCTTAAAAGGGGAGGATTAAGTATTATTCTTATCCTTAGTAACATCAAAGGAGGGGGTTCCAATGATAGTAATAGTATGCCACATGAAAATCAGTTTATACATATAAATTTATTTTTTATTTGTCAAACCTCAAACTGAATGATATGATAATAATAACTGACACATAAGCTTGCATAGCCAATTTAGAAATGAGGATAATTATGGACAAGACTACCGAAACACAAAACACATCATCTGTCAATACCGCCAAAAAAGTAACCTCCAAACAGATAGCAGCCATTATCGGCATTGTTCTTTTAGTACTTCTGTATGTGGTTACTTTAATTGTAGCATTTATTGATACCTCTGCCTCAGGGACACTGTTCCTGCTCTGCCTGTTTGCCACCATCGCAGTACCTGTCCTTATTTGGATTTATACCTGGATGTACGGGAAGCTCACCGGCAGGCACACCTTTGCTGACCCCAACCTGAATTTTGGCGTTGACAACGCTTCTGATTTGCCCACTGCACCAGACCACAGAGAAGAATGATAAGCACTATGGCATAGTGCTTATTCCACACCCAGCCTTTTCAGCTCCTCCTCTGCCTGTTCCTTGGTCTGAAAGCAGATTCCATGAATGCCAAGGGCTTGGGCAGCTTCTATATTTTTTAAGGTATCATCTAAAAATACACACTCCTCCGCTGCCAACCCAAAGCGTTCCAAAAAGAGCTTGTAGATTGCCGGGTCAGGCTTTACCACCTTATCCTGATAAGACAAAATACCTCCGTCCATATAAGGAATAAATTGCAGGGCATCTGCGCATTCCACCGCTGTTTTGTAAGCAAAATTAGACAAATACCACACCCTGTAGCCCCTTGCCTTTAATTCCTTTACCCAGGGAATGGCATACTCTCTGATGGTTACAATATCGTGAATATCATCATATGCCTGATGTAATTGTTCTTCTATCTCAGGGTCGCTTTTGATAAATTCCTCCATCAGTCTCTCGTCCGACCATTCACCTCTGTCAAATTCAGACCAAAACGGACTGAGTATGGAGGCTCTTGCAATACGCTCTACCATCTCCTCGTCAAAGCCTTTATCCTGCAAAAATTCTCTCCAGCGGAAATCTGTTAATACATTTCCAATATCAAATATAATATTCTTAATCAATTTTCTCCTCCAACATTTCATAAAGCCTTTGTGCCGCTGCGGAAATTGAAAGCTTCGTGCTTCTCACCACACAAAATTGCCTCTTAGGTATCATCTTATTAAAACGTAGCTCAAACAGCTGCCCAGACTCCAAAGACTCTCTTGCAAAATCACGCACCACACAACCCACACCCAGATTGCGCTGTGCAAACTGCACTATCATATCACTGGTGGCAAGCTCAAATTCCGGCTGTACACTCACATTATTCTGCATCAGATATTTATCCATATAGCTTCTGGTGCTTGTATTTTTTTCTAAAAATATCAAAGGCAGTGTCTCCAGCTCCTGCAAATCAAGGGTACGATTTTTGTAGGAGGTAAAACGCCTCCCCGCCACAAACACGTCCTCTATTTCCCGCACCGGCTTTGCCTCCACCTCTGCTCTCTCCGCAAAGGGAGTACTGACAATACCAAAATCAATTCTGCCTTCCTCCAAAAATCCCAATGTCTCCGGGGTCGGCGCATTGGTGACAATCACCTTGATGTCGGGATAGCTCTCATGGAATCGCTCCAAGTACGGCAGAAGATAAAACTGCAGAGTCATATCGCTGGCTCCGATGCGAATCTCACCCAGCTCCAAATTCTGCATTTGACGCACCTTTTGCACTCCAAGCTCTATCTGCTCATACCCCTTTGCTACATAAGTAAACAAAAGCTGCCCCTCTCCCGTCAGCCTTACACCTCTGGACGCTCTTTGAAACAGCTCCACGCCAAGGAAATTTTCCAGCTGCTTTATTGCCTGACTCACCGCCGGCTGCGATATGGACAGCTCCTTTGCTGCCCTACTGACACTGCCTGCTCTTGCCACATAATAAAAGGCCTTGTAATACTCTAAATTACCAACCATAGAGCTTTCCTTTCATGCTCACACAAGCACCCCCTTGCATACAGCAAAGGAGTGCCTGCTCTGAAAATACAGCTTATTTCAACTTACTTTCTCTGTAAATAATATCGTTTCTTCCGGGTCCGTTGCTGACCATGGTAATAGGATAGCCAATCTGCTCCTCAATAAACTCCACATATTTTCTACAGTTTTCCGGCAAATCCTCATACTTTTTAATACCACGGATTTCACATTTCCAACCGGGCAATGTCTTAAGTACGGGCTTAGCCTTTTCCAGCTTGGAAGTAACAGGGAAATCGGTAGTTACTTCACCATCAATCTCATAGCCCACACATACGGGAATCTCATCAAGATATCCCAGCACATCCAGCACGGTAAATGCCACATCAGTAGTTCCCTGCAGACGGCAGCCGTACTTGGAAGCCACACAGTCAAACCAGCCCATACGTCTGGGTCTTCCTGTAGTAGCACCATATTCACCTCCATCACCACCGCGGCGGCGAAGCTCATCAGCCTCATCACCAAATATTTCGGAGACAAAAGCACCTGCTCCTACTGCTGAGGAATATGCCTTACATACGGTGACAATCTCCTTGATTTCATAGGGAGGCAGACCTGCACCGATAGCACCATAGGCCGCTAAAGTAGAGGAGGACGTTACCATAGGATAAATGCCATGGTCGGGGTCCTTCAGGGTTCCCAGCTGTCCCTCCAGCAGAACGGTCTTACCCTCCTTTAATGCCTTATCCAAATAGGAAGAAACATCACATACATAGGGTGCAATCATATCCCTATACTCATGCAACGTAGCAAGCAGCTCCTTTGTATCAATCAGCGGCTTGTGATAGAGATGCTCCAAAAGAACATTCTTGGTCTGGCATACACGCTCTACCTTCTCAACAAGCAGCTCCTCGTCAAACAGCTCGCTTACTTGAAAACCAATCTTGGCATATTTATCTGAATAGAACGGCGCAATACCTGACTTTGTAGAGCCGAAGGACTTGCCTCCAAGTCTCTCCTCCTCATACTGGTCAAATAAAATATGATACGGCATCACAATCTGCGCACGGTCCGACACCAATATCTTGGGCATAGGTACATTTCTGTCCGTAATAGACTTGATTTCATTAAATAATACCGGAATATTCAGCGCTACTCCGTTGCCGATAATACTGGTAGTATGCGCATAAAACACACCTGATGGCAGGGTATGTAACGCAAACTTACCATAATTATTTACAATGGTATGCCCTGCATTTGCACCGCCTTGAAAACGTACAATAATGTCAGCCTTCTCCGCCATCATGTCCGTAATCTTGCCCTTTCCTTCGTCACCCCAGTTAGCTCCTACAACTGCCTTAACCATATTTCCTCCATTCTCACCATACTTCTTGGTAATAATTATATTAATGTTACCTGCCGTTCATGTTCATTCCACACAGATGAATTGCTTCATCACAGCTTATGTATTGATACAAACACTTACGGCACATGGTAAGTATACCACATGCCGTTTCATAAGTAAAATCAATATATTTTATATTTATTATAATTTTAAATTATATCTTGTCTGATGTCCATGCCACAGATAAGCAAACTTATTCTCTTCCATCCCAGCAATAGGTGCAGAGCTTGCTCCTGTCAATTCCTACCGAAGCAATCATATCGTCCAGTCTGTGGAAGCGCAAGGAAGTGAAGTTAAGCTGCTTACCGATTCGGGCAACCATCTCGTTATACTCCTCGGTATCAGGGTCTACATAGTCCTTCAAATCAATCTTCCTGCCTTCCTGCTCCATCTCCTTCAAAATTCTTCTGGTAATCAAATCCATCTCTGAGGTGGAACGGGAGAAATTTAGATATTTACAGCCAAATAACAGGGGCGGACATGCCGGACGAATGTGTACCTCCTTGGCACCGCTCTGATATAAGAATTCTGTCGTCTCACGCAGCTGGGTTCCGCGCACAATAGAATCATCGATTAAAAGCAGGCTCTTGTCCTGAATTAAATCATGTACGGGAATCAGCTTCATCTTAGCAATCAGATTTCGCTGGGTCTGAATGGTAGGCATAAAGGACCTTGGCCATGTGGGGGTATACTTGATAAAAGGTCTTGAAAAGGGTATCCCTGAACGGTTGGCATAACCGATTGCATGAGCCGTTCCCGAATCAGGCACTCCTGCCACAATGTCAGGCTGCACATCATCTCTCTCTGCCAAAAGAGAACCGCAATTATAGCGCATCTTCTCTACGCTGATGCCCTCATAGGAGGAGGAAGGATAACCATAATACACCCATAAAAAGGTACATATTTTCATATCCTTACCCGGCTGTACCATGGTGTGTACTCCCTCAGGAGTCACTACCACAATCTCTCCCGGTCCAAGCTCTCTCTCCTCTGTATAGCCAAGATTTAAATAGGCAAAGCTTTCAAAGGACACACAGTAAGCACCCTCCTTTTTACCGATTGCAACAGGAGTTCTTCCCATGCGGTCACGGGCAGCATAAATTCCCTTGGGCGTCATAATCAGTATTGTCATAGAGCCGTCAATAAGCTCCTGTGCATACTGAATTCCCTCTACCAGATTGTCCTTCTGATTTACAATGGCTGCCACAAGCTCTGTGGCATTGATATCGCCGCCACTCATTTCCAAAAAATGAGAATGCCCCTTGTCAAAAAGGTCCTTGATAATAGCGTCAGTATTATTAATCTTACCCACTGTGGAAATAGCATAGGTTCCATGGTGAGAACGCACCATCAAGGGCTGAGGCTCATAATCGGAAATACAGCCGATTCCTATATTTCCCTGCATGGTATTAACATCATTATCAAATTTGGTACGGAAAGGAGCATTTTCAATATTATGGATTGCCCTGTCATACCCCTTTTCTTTACTATAAACTGCCATTCCTGCACGTCTTGTACCCAAATGTGAATGATAGTCAGTTCCAAAAAACAAATCAAAAACACAGTCCTCTTTTGCAGCAACTCCAAAAAAACCGCCCATGTTTATCTCTCTCCTTATTTAGACATTAATTTCAGCCTTAACGCCAAGCAAATCCTTATTTTTCTCTAAAATAGGATTAATGACATTATTCAAAAATGCCTCTACCTGCTCCTTGGAGCGTCCCACATATCTGGAAGGCTCCATAGTCTTTTGTAAATCCTCCAAGGTCATGTTAAAGGCAGGGTCAGCCGCAATCAGCTCTAACAGATTATTCTCCTTGCCCTCAACCTTCACATTGCGTCCTGCCTCCATGGAGAGCTCACGAATGCGCTCATGCAGCTCCTGACGATTCCCCCCCATTTTAACAGCGTCCATCATGATATTCTCTGTTGCCATAAAGGGCAGTTCGCTCATAAGACGCTTCTCAATTACCTTGGGATATACCACCAAACCGTCCACCACATTCAGGCACAAATCCAAAATACCATCAATGGCAAGGAAGCCCTCGGGAATGGACAACCTCTTGTTTGCGGAATCGTCCAAGGTTCTCTCAAACCACTGGGTAGCTGAGGTAATTGCAGGATTCAGTGCATCAATCATCACATATCTGGAAAGAGAAGCAATTCTCTCGCTTCTCATGGGATTTCGCTTATATGCCATAGCCGAAGAACCAATCTGACTCTTCTCAAATGGCTCTTCCACCTCCTTCAAATGCTGAAGAAGGCGAATGTCATTGCTCATCTTATGAGCAGATGCTGCAATCCCTGCCAGCACGTTGGCTACTCTGGTATCCACCTTTCGGGAATAGGTCTGACCTGATACGGGATAGCACTCCTTAAAGCCCATCTTCTCGGCAATCATAGGGTCAATCTTGTCAATCGTCTCCTGATCTCCGTTAAAAAGCTCCAAGAAGGAGGCCTGTGTACCTGTGGTTCCCTTGGAACCAAGAAGCTTCATGGTTGAAAGCACATGCTCCAAATCCTCCAAATCAAGAGAAAATTCCTGAAGCCAAAGCGTTGCACGCTTTCCTACTGTGGTAGGCTGTGCCGGCTGGAAATGAGTGAAGGCAAGTGTGGGCTGAGCCTTGTACTTATCTGCAAAATCTGCCAGCTCCTTCATCACATTTACAAGCTTTTTCTTTACAAGCTTTAAGGCCTCTGTCATCACAATAATATCTGTGTTATCCCCTACATAACAGGAGGTAGCTCCCAAATGAATAATGCCTGCCGCCTTAGGACACTGCTGCCCATAAGCGTACACATGGCTCATAACATCATGACGAACCTCTTTTTCTCTCGCCTTAGCCACATCATAATTAATATCCTCTGCATGAGCCTTCAGCTCCTCAATCTGCTCATCGGTGATTACGGGCTTGCCGTTCTGGCTAAGCCCCAATTCCTTCTCCGTCTCTGCCAGAGCAATCCACAGCTTTCTCCATGTGCGGAACTTCATATCCGGAGAAAAAATATACTGCATCTCCTTGCTGGCATAGCGCTCTGATAAGGGGCTTTGGTATCTGTCTGTACTCATTTGGGTTCTCCTTTTCTTATAAAATTATAAAATATTCGTAACAGTTCAGCCATTCATAAACTGTCAGAATACACAATAATACAAAAATTTTTCAAATTGTGCCGACAGTTTATTTCTCATTTTTCAAATTCACCGCGGATATCCTCGGTTGGCGGCTCCAAGGGATATTTTCCCGTAAAGCAGCCCTTGCATATACCTAGCCTGTTTACCATTTCATCCAAACGCTCCAACCGCAAATAGGCGAGGCTGTCCGTTCCAATCATATCACTGATTTCCTGAACGGAACGATTATATGCAATCAGCTGGTCGCGGGCAGGCACGTCCGTGCCAAAATAACAGGGCCACAAAAAGGGCGGAGAGCTGACTCGCATATGCACTTCCTTTGCTCCCGCTTCTCTAAGCATTCTGACGATTCTATCCGAGGTAGTCCCCCTCACAATGGAATCGTCTATCATAATAATGCGCTTACCCTCCACTGCTTCACGGATAGGATTCAGCTTAACCTGTACACTGCTCTCACGATTTTTCTGCTTTGGCTTAATAAAGGTTCTTCCCACATAAGCATTTTTCACAAAGGCAGTACCATAGGGAATCCCGGACTGTAAGGAATATCCCAACGCAGCGCAGTTGCCGGACTCCGGCACACCCACCACCAAATCCGCATCCACCGGCGAATCCATGGCGAGAAATTTTCCTGCCATAATTCTGGAATGATAAACACTGACACCCTCCATAATACTGTCGGGTCTGGCAAAATAAATATACTCAAAGACACATCTGCCTACCTTGTCGGGAGCGATGGCATGGCTTAAATCAGACTCAATTCCCTTTTCAGGTGAGATAGTCACAATCTCTCCCGGCAGCACATCACGGACAAACTCCGCTCCCACCGTGTCCAAAGCGCAGCTTTCGCTTGCCAGCAGATAGGTATTGTCTCTTTTGCCGATACAAAGAGGTCTGAAGCCGTAAGGGTCTCTGGCTCCGATAAGCTTTCTGGGAGACATCACTACCAATGAATACGCTCCCTTTATTTTACCCATAGCGCGTCCTACCGCCTCCTCAACAGACTTGGAGTTCAAACGCTCTCTGGCAATATAATAGGCGATAACCTCTGAATCAATGGTAGTCTGGAAAATTGCTCCTGTATATGCCAGCTCCTTCCGAAGCTCAGGCGTATTTATCAGATTGCCGTTATGGGCAAGTCCCAGCATGCCCTTTACATAGTTGAGCACCAAAGGCTGAGCATTTTCTCTGGTAGAGCTGCCGGCTGTAGAATAGCGCACATGTCCCACTCCGATATCACCCTTAAGCTTCTCCAAAGCCTCCGGCGTAAAGGCTTCATTTACAAGCCCCATATCCTTGCTGCTTAAAACCCTGCCCTTTGGTCCGCTTGTATCACTGACCGCAATACCACAGCTCTCCTGTCCTCTGTGCTGGAGAGCCAGCAGACCATAATAAATAGTAGAGGACACATCTCCTCCGACAAAATCATAAGCGCCAAAGACACCGCATTCCTCTTTCAGCTTATCTTCATTTTCTGTCTGTACATAGATATTATCCAACACTTAGCTACCATACCTTTCCTAAATCTAAAGGCTATATCCATCGTATTCCAGACAAAAATTGCGGCAAGGCGCACAATTCCCCCTGGAATTGGACGCCCTTGTCCACAAGCTTTCACTATATTACATATTAGGCAAGACCTAATCTCTTAAATACCTCGTTGTAAGCTTCCTCCACGTTTCCTAAATCGCGACGGAAACGGTCTTTATCAAGCTTTTCGTTGGTATGTACATCCCACAGACGGCAGGTATCCGGTGATGTCTCATCAGCCAGAATAATCTGTCCATGGTAACGGCCAAACTCAATCTTAAAATCAATCAGCTTTATATCAGCCTGAAGGAAGTATGCCTTCAATACCTCATTTACTTTAAAAGCGTATTTCTTAATAGTCTCTATCTCTTCCCATGTAGCCAAATTCAATGCCCTTGCAAAGTAATCATTAATCAAGGGGTCACCCAGCTCATCATTCTTGTAGGAAAACTCTACTGTAGGCTCCTCAAAGGGAGTACCCTCGGGAACGCCCAGTCTCTTGGAGAAGCTTCCTGCTGCCACATTACGAATAATAACCTCAAGAGGAACAATCTCCACACGCTTAACTGCTGTCTCTCTATCACTAAGCTCTTCAACAAAATGGGTAGGAACACCTTCCTTTTCCAAAAGCTTAAATACATGATTGGTCATTTTGTTGTTTATAACACCCTTGCCCATAATGGTTCCCTTTTTCTCACCATTGAAGGCAGTAGCGTCATCCTTATAATCCACGATTAAAATATCGGGATCATCTGTCAAAAACACCTTCTTTGCTTTGCCTTCGTAAAGCTGCTCCAATTTCTTCATTGTGTCCTCCATTCTGCTGTCTGCCAGCATACGCTTTCTTCTTAATATTTTATCGACTGCGGCACCGCAATCGGTAAATTCATGCATTTTTAATTATAGCTTACAAAAAGTGATAAATCAATCATTAGTAATGACGAATTTTCGCCTAAAATCAGCCACAAAAATCGGCACAATATAATTCCTCATACTGTGCCGATTATCCCTGTATACACTTTTCAGGCATTAAGTCTGCCGATAAACTCTTTAATACGGGTATTCTCCGTGGCAAAAACCTGCTCCGGCGTACCCTCCTGTACCACAACACCCTGCTCCATAAAAATAATTCTGTCAGAAACCTCACGGGCAAACTGCATTTCATGTGTTACAATTATCATAGTCATATGCTCCTGTGCAAGCTGCCTGATAACCTTAAGAACCTCTCCTGTCAGCTCCGGGTCCAAAGCAGAGGTAGGCTCATCAAAGAATAAAATTTTAGGCTGTAATGCCAAGGCTCTTGCAATAGAGACACGCTGTTGTTGACCACCGGAAAGCTGATAAGGGTAAGCATCTGCCTTATCCTCCAAGCCCAGCTGAAGCAAAAGCTTTTTTGCCCGCTCCACAGCCTCCTCCCTGCTCACCTTCTCCACATGTATGGGAGCGTCAATAATATTTTTCATCACCGTATAATGTGGGAACAGGTGAAAGCTCTGGAACACCAGACCAAAGCATTTCTTTATCTGCTTAAGCTTTGCCTTTGGCGCATACACGCAGACGCAATTACCCTTCTTGTCCTTTTCCTCCCATGCTGCCTTCTCTCCCAGATAGATAAGCTCTCCACCGTCCATTTTTTCAAGCATGGTGGCACAGCGAAGCAGCGTTGACTTACCCGAACCTGATGGGCCGATAACAGACACAACCTCTCCTTCACGAACCTGCAAGGAAATATCCTCAAGGACACCCTCTCCGTCAAAGCTCTTTTTTACATGATTCATTTCTAAGAGTATATTACTGCCTGCCATACGCTATCCTTCCATACTTTCTGCTCTGCCTGCACAAAAATGCATCTGTCTCCACCACGGACTGACTGCAAAGCACTAACGATAATAACTGAGCTTCTTCTCGATTTTCTCCATAACAAGCGCCACCAAAAGATTAAACACATAATAAAATACGCCTGCCGACAATAGCGGGAGCATACTTGTCTGTGCTGCACCTATCTGCTTTGCAATAGTAAACATCTCTGCAATAGATATGGTAAATGCCAGTGATGTATCTTTTACCAAGGTAATTGTCTCATTGGTAATGGGCGGTATCACCCTCTTAAACACCTGTGGCAGAATAATCTTAAAAAAGGTCTGCGCCTTGCTGTAGCCCAGAATCTCTGCCGCCTCGTACTGACCTACGGGCATGGACTCAATTCCCGCACGATAAATCTCTGCAAAATAAGCCGCATAGTTGATTACAAAGGCAATAATAACTGCAGGAAAACGATAGCCTGCACCCATTCTAATCTCAAATGCATAAAAAGGGCCGAAGTACACTACAAGTATCTGCAGCATCAGCGGTGTTCCGCGCATTATGGAAATATATATTTTTGCAATGGTGCGGATAATCCCTATTTTGGACATTCTCCCGAATGCCACAAGCATACCAAGGGGCATGGAAAACAGCAGGGTAAGCACAAAAATCTCCACTGTTACCAAAAATCCTCCCGCCAATTGACTAAGCATAGACATAAGATTCATTGAACTCGGTCCTCTTCCTGTATATGTAGACTGTTACTTGCCAAGACAAACACTTTCGGTTAAATCCCACTTTTCTGCAATCTTCAAAAAGGTACCGTCCTCTGCCATCTTGTTTAAGGTGTCCTGTACCTTATCGCGAAGCTCTTCATTGCCAAGCAGGAAGCCTACACCATACTGCTCGGTTGCCAAAGCCTCCTCCAGCATCACATAAGCGCCTTCCTCACGCTGCTCAATCTGATACTTTGCAACACCGATATCAATAGCCACTGCCTCTACTGCACCCTGCTCCAAATCCATAAATGCAGTATTATAATCCGCATACTCAATCAGCTCTGCAAAGGAATCCCTCAAGGCAATATTTTCAGAATTCTCCTCGTCATTTAATGCTGCCAATGCAGAGGAATCCTTCTGAACAGCAACAACCTTGCCTGCAAGATCAGCCTTCTTCACAATACCGGAATCAGACGCTACTACGAACACCTGACTGTTATCCACATAAGGTGTTGTCCATGTATACTGTTCTTCTCTGCCATTCATGGTAAAGCCGTTCCAAATACAGTCAATGGCACCTGAGGATAATTCCATATCCTTAGCGTCCCAATCGATAGGCTGCTTTACCAGACTCCACCCGTTTCTTGCGCATACCTCTGCTGCCAAATCAAGATCGAAGCCCACATACTCGCCGTTGTCATCACGATAGCCGTAAGGGGGAAACTCTGCGTCAAAACCTACGGTAAAGCTCTTCTCCTCCTTGCTTCCGCAGCCGGTAAGCATACCTAATGCCAAAACCAAAATACTGATAACTGATACTATCTTTTTCATATTTTCCTCCATTCCGCGCATAATAATGCGCACATACCCTGCCTAACCGAATAAAATATCTTGATTCGGTTTACTTTACCGTGGTAAAGTTTAGCGAAGTAATTCGCTAGCACTGTGTCATAGTATCATGCGGGAAGAAAAAAGTCAACTTCCGAAAGCTCTATTCATATTTGTTTACCATCTCCAAAATGTCTCCTGCATATTCGGGATAATTCTCCACAATATCCATGATTTCCCTATGGGCTGCCTGTGCCACATCACGATTGTAATCCAGCTGCTTGCGCAACGCCTGTCTGCGCAGAATAAGCTCATGACGAATTTCAACCATTTCACGTTTATCAATAATAGCACTCACCTGATTCAACCAGCGTTCAGGGTTGCTGACACGGTAATGAGAAAGCTGATTTAACAGCTGCTTCTGATAATAATCCAGCTTTGCTTCCGCCTCCGCATACTGCTTGCGCTCCTCCTTTTCTTGCTGATATTTCTCCCAGCTTTTCTGAAGCTTAGAAGCGCTGTCCGTCTCATATTTAATATAGAGATACTCCAACAAATTAGAATTGTTGACATAACGTATCTTCACCTTGTTTTGTAGTTGTATCAGACGGTTAATGGCTTTTCTCACCCTTTTCAGCTCTCTCTGTGCATCAGTATACTTGACACACAGCACAGTAATGGCAATGGCTGCTGCCAGCATTGCCATAAAATATCCCAGATAAGTATTCATCTCAAAGCCAAACTGCAAAATACACAGCATCACCATACAGATTACAAGCGCCGTCAGGAAAATAACTGCCATTCCTCTCAGATTGATAAGCAGCTCCTCCATCTCTTGTCTTCTGTACTCATAGGCATGACGTTCTCCGTCAAGCCGTCCCAAATCCTGCTTGATAAGGGCAGCATAATTCTCGCTTTCCTTAAGCTTAGCGATACCCTCCTCCACTTCATTTTCCTGCTTGCGTATTTTGTAATACTCAGAATCGCTCATTCGATTCTGTTTCCCTTGATAGCGCTGTCTTTCCTGTTCCAGAGAATGCAGGATATGGGCAATGCGTTCCAGCTCCTCCTTCTCCTGAGAGGGAAGCGCCTCCAATTCCTCCATATCCGTAAGATATGACGTCACCAGAGAATATTCTCCTGTAAGCAGATTCATCTCCTTTGAGGCATCTGCAATCTGCTCCAGACAATTTGTAATATAACGGCTCCTCTGCTCCTCATCGCCAAAGTCCACATCATCTCTGGCATACACTATCTGTTCCCAATCTTCCTCGTAATCCTGCTTAGCTTTTTTTCTTTTAAAAAGTTTCTGCCAAAATCCCATTTTGGTACTCCTACTCACTCATACTGCTTCTGTAGCTGTTTTTCAAGACCTGTGTCAGGCTTTCATTGTCATCATAATATTTCTGTTTTTCTCCTCCGCTTCTCCACTCCTTACGAATCAGAAGCCTCTGATACTCCGGCTGCTCCTTAAAGCTATGCTCCAGCTTTTCCATTTCCCTTTCCAAGGCAATGGAGGTTTCGTAGCTGTTCGTAAGCTCCGCCACAAAAGAAACATATTCCTCCTCGCTAAGCTCCATTCTCTTAGCCGCCAGATACGCCATGTAATGCTCCTCCAATGCCTCCTCCTGATATGCCAGCAAAAAGCTGTCCGCCGCCTGCTCATAAAGCATAAGTCTCGTAAGCGCAACACCCTTATTGTGCAAAATAGAGGCTCTTATATGTCCATCTGCCACCTCCCTGCACTGAATAAGAAGCGCATCGTAGCTTCTGAGAGCCGCCATGTACCGCTTCTTCTCCACCAGATAATCTATCTGACCCTTTCGCTTTTCAATGCCGGACAGACCTGCTCCCTTTTTTAACACACTCTCCACCTGACGTATAGTGCTTTCCTCATAGAGCCCGACATACTCCATAATCAAGGTGACAAAACCGCTCAAAGACCCCTGCTTGTGCAGCATGGAATAAAGCTCCTGTGCCAAATCCTTTAAGCCGCACTTGTTTCCAAGCCATTCCACCAAAGTGTCATTCATCAATGACGTATCCAGCAAAAAAGCATTTTCCTTCAACGCATAGCATAGCTCCTCCGCACAATACACCGAAAATCCAAGTCCTGACATTACATATGGAGTTGTAGCATAGTTACCTACACATATACTGACACGCATAATTTTCTCCCGTTTTTATTCAACCTTATCCCTCATACAGCATAATTTCTTCCTTCCACACATGATGAGTTGCCTCTCTGAAGGTTCCCAAGCCCAAATCCTCCAGCTCCACAAGCAGCTTATTCTCCTCCTTGAGAGTAAGATGCAACCGCAAGCGATTTAACGCACCCTTAAGCTCCTCCAAGCCAATCCGCACCGTCTTGCTCCCCTTTCCGGTTAAAGAGGTTATCACCAATTCTATGAAATTCCCATCCTGCAAATAAAATTCCAAGGTCTGCTCTGCCTCAAACCAGTTAACGCCTGCGTCCAAAAGCGCATAATAGGATTCCTCCCCCCGCCGCAGGATTTTCATACCTATGTTTGACCTTAATTTGTCATTGCCCAAAAACACATGGGCTTTTCCTGCTTCACTGACAGATAAACGCTCCAGCATTCCGTAGCAGGCACCCTTACTGAATAAATTGTTGCCCTGAAATACACGCCTTCCCTTACATAAAAAACGCAGCGACTTCTTCATCCACTCCTCGCTGTAATGCTCACCTATTAAATATACCGAGGATATCACGGTATTATGGCACACATGCTCTGCTACATGCAGAAACTCCTCATCTAACCGCTCCAGCTTTTCCTCTCGCAGGGCAGGCATCTCCGGCATGGGCTTATAGGGAGGAAAGGGAAGCTCCTCACTGTCAATATAAACCACCACAGGCGTAGTCCGCCTATTACATTCCATATGATATATTTTGACGCAAGACTCCTGATATTCCAAAAGCAGCGCTTTTGCCTGCCAAAGCTCCTTGGGCTGATGAAGCATATAATAATAAAAGCTCTCCGTATGGCTCTGAAATAACACCTTATCCGTCTTTAGCTTAAGAGCTGCCACCACTTTAGAAAGCACCTCGAGCATACGATAATCCAGCTTTTCACAGGTAATCATTAGAGCCGCCAGCTTGTCCGAAGCAGCTACCTGTGAAAGCATTCCCAAGCTTCTTTTGAAAAACAGCGCCAACAGCGCCACCGGGTCAAATGCCGTTCCCTCAATTTGTACCTCCTCCCCATCCACTGCAAGGCTGAGTACATTTTCAATCAGCACACCCTGATTTTCCTCTGCATAACGAATAGCTTCCTTACCATAAAACCATTGATTTACTCCGCTTCTCTTACACAAGACTGTAGGAATATTATAATTCTCTGCCCCCGTCACAGGAGAAAGAGTCTCTACTTCTTCATTTCCGACAGTACAATAGCTTATCTGGGAATAAGCATCTCCCAAATCATATCCCACAATCAGCTTTTCACTACTTGACTGCTTAAACAAGCTCTCCTCCTCCTTCCTCATTTTTTACAGCAGCTTAAAGAGCTGCTCATTGTAATATTCCTTCCTGTAATACTCCTCTAAAAGCCCGTCCAGAGTATCATAATCCTGCAGGTTCTTGCTAATTACCATATCGTTAATCAGATTATACTTATTGCTGTCAGACTCATTACGGATATCGCTTTTTTGCACATTGCCGCTCTCCGTAAGCTGCTCCTCGCCATCGCTTTCTTCCATAATATAGTATTGCAGTGTCTCACCGAAAAATAATACAAACTCCTTAAAGCATACACCGCCATATACGTCCCGCATATATTCTGAAAGATACTCATCTGCCTCTCCATTATCATGTAATATCACATAGTGGAGCCTTGCCCTTCCACCGGGACGGGTACGATACTCAATAATCGTCTTGTCAAAAAGCTCCCCCGTCAGATAGTCAAACTCCTTAAATTCCTTAAAGAAATTCAGATGTATTTTCTCCTGAAGCAGCTCTCTCAAATAAGTCTCCAAAACGGCTTTCACCCCTTCCCGCCGCTCCTCCTTATTCTCCGCATAATACTTCAAGAATGCCAGCTTACAGACTCTTTGCACCTCCTCATTTCTCTGATACATATTCCGAATCTCCTGAAAGACATAGCTGTCCGTAACCTTTTCCCTCACAAAGTAATCATAGGAACATTGTGATAAAAATGCCTCCTCCACCTCCTGCTTTGCTCCCTGAGATACATAATAGCGGAAAATGTCCATTTTTTCTCCCACAAAAGCTCCTGAATAAAGCATTTGCATCAAAATCCGCTCGCTGAGCTTATAGCATTCCACATCAAATTGTCTTGCTGCCTTCCAAATATCACGCATATCCTTAATCATACCCTTAAAGTACAGGGTAAGATAGCGCAAAATACTGCCATCATACTTTCCCTGACGGAAAACATACAATGCAGCCGCACTTAAAGCCGGTTCCTCAGTCATACCCTTTTTACAAATTATTTCATCTGTAAGCCGAACCAGCGTATTGATATCCGCAAAATAAGGAGTGTAATGTACTAACCATTCATAGGCAGTATCATAATTGCCCCGCAGCACCAGATATTTTAACACCTTAGCCCTCGCCGAAGCATCAAGTTCCTCCACAGCAACCTTCTCCAAATACTCGTCCAATGCCTTCTCTTCGTCCGTCTCATAATAATATTCCAAAATCCTCAGGCTGATTTCCCGTCTGACATCAGAACATATAGCTTTCGATGATGCAAGACGTAGCGCTCTGTTCAGGCTTTCCTGCGTAAAACCATCATTCTCCTTATCATTCTCATACAAATATAAATCAAACTCCGGCGAATCCTGAACATAATGAGCAACCATACGGATATACTTGCCTGCCAGCATCAGTCGTTCCAAGGTATATTCGACATTTTTCACAAAGCGGTTGCCCCAAGCGTCCTCAAACACTATGGTATACTCACTGCCGTATAAAGCCACCCATGTCTCACCGTCCACAAGTGCATACTCATCCGGAAATTCATTTCCCGGCTGATACACGAATACCTTCTTGAGCCTTAAATCCTCCACCTGTATCCTGTGAGCAAACAATAATCTGGCAAGGGGTGCAGCCATCTTTTCATCTATTACCTCCGGTGTAAGCAGCCCCTTATAAAGGTTCGCCAGATTTCTGTTAATATGCTCCTTTTGTATCTGCTCAAACACAAAGCGTTCTATGCGCAGCTGATAACTCTCATACAATTCTCCGAGTGCCGATTTATTCCGTAAAACATAATCATAAAGATAAGCAATATGTATATAATCCAGATTGTTCTGATAAGAGAAATACATCAAAACCGACTTGGGAAGATTCTGTGCCTGCTCCAAATCTAATGACATCATAAAGTACTCATATAGATTAGTAATGCGCAGCTGCGCCTCCACACCACGCTGATACCACAAAAAATACTTCTGTCCTGTCTTACCGCCCTTTATTAACAGCACGCATATCTCCTGAAGGATTCTCACGTCCGGCTTCTTTTGGTACAGCCTTTCTAAAATTTTATATAAAACCGGAGAATATTCCCGAACCTTACCTGTAAGATACAGAAGCTGCTCCACTACCTCCGCACTCAGCATTTCCTGCCTTGCCCCATAGCACAATACCTGTAGGGTGAAGCTGTCCAGCTTGCGCAGCAGGGCAGGATTACTGTTAATTAGCAGCAAGGCTTCAATATATAAATATAGGCTGGTGCAGCCATAGCCAAACTGCTCCTCCAAAAGCTTCCACTTTACGGAAGCAGACCTATTGTACTCCTCAGAGAGATATAAGAGCAGCCATGCCACCCTCCATGAGGTTGGATTTTCCCTATAAATCTGCTCCACCTCTGACGTCACCTGATTTACATACTCCTCATCTCTGCGGATTAAGGTTGTCAGATACAGATAGTACGCCCATAACACATCCTGCTGCCTGCCATTTTTTTCCATAAGCTCTCTTGAATGCTCTAACAGCCAATTAGCTTCATTGTAACGCTCCTCCGTTATCAAAAGCTGTGCCTTAAACAATCTGGCTGAAATATCCTTCTCATCTAAAGCTATCAGCTTTTCCACAAGCCTTCCGGTCTCCTTTAACCATGTGGCTGTGGTGATTTTCTTCATGCGAAGCGCCTGATAGAATTCTACCAGCTGCACTACGGAACGCTTCATGGCAAGTCTTGCCTTCTTTGCCGCATTATCTTCTTCTATTTTTACCTGAACGGTTATGGAAAATGAAACATATGAATTATACAGGAATACCTGCCCGAAATTATTTCCCCGCCTGCACGCACCTGTATCTATGTAAATTGGAAGTCTGCAATAATTTCCCAAAAAATCATCATCTGTCAAAACTTCTTTTTCAGTAAACAAAAAATTTCCATCGCACTCTACATGAAGCCGTGTATATCCCCAACCGTTTCGAGTGATATTGAGACATCTTTCAAGAACCCCATATGCTCCGTCCATCGACATTACATTCAATGAAATCGCCGTCTCTTCAGGAATAAATTCCACCTTCTGCTTTTTGTTAATCTGAATGAGAAATTCCTCCATATTCTGTTCATTTCCCGAATATGCCGAAAGCCCTCTGTAGCTGTCGTAATGCTGTATATCATTGCCTGCAAAAACAAGGGAAAATTCCGGAGAATAAAACAGCTTTACTGCCTCCTGCCAATTACTCTTTGCCAAATTTGCGAAATGAAAAAGATTCTTAATTGCCCCGATGGAGGACATGGGAACCGTATGCTCTATAGACACTACAAAGGGAAGATAATATTCTCCCTGATTGCTGACAACCCAGAAGGAACCCTTTACTACATCTCCCTCCTCCATATTCTCCCCATGAAAGCAAAATGCAATCTCCACCCTACTGCCTGTAAATTCAGGAGTAAGACATTCCATTCTATAGTCGGAGGAATATACAAAGCCATTCACTAACCTCCCGGCTCCGGCATTTATTATAAAGGAACCATCATAAAGCATTCCCTTCTGTAAGGTGAGTTCTATTTTTGCACATGAAAAATCAAGAGAACCATTCTCATAATCGAAGTTTCCCTCTAAAATCTGATTAATTATCTTCTGCATCTATACTCACCCACTTTGCCAAACGATTATATTAATTATAGCAAATTTTCGGATATAGAGCAATCAATTTTCAGAAATCGGGAATGGCACTGTCGAGCCGTTACAACCAGTAGGGAATATAAAAAAGACGGGGCTTCTTTCGATAAAGCCACCGCCTTTTTACTTCAAAAAAGTTAATCCAAATTGAGCTTTCTCTTAATAATGTAGTGTGACAAAAAGTATAAGCCAACACTTATTGCAATGGAGATAATCGGACTGAACATTGTGTTCATATATATTTCCCCGTCCATGATACTTGAAGCCATACTTACCATACTGATTACCATCTCGATAATCGATATTAAAATCAGCAGACCGAAGTACACCAAAATTCCCATCACCGCCTTATACTTCTTAGACAACTGCCCAATGGTAATTGCCCCAAAGAGTATACACAGGCTGGAAAAGGAACCCACTATGAACAGTGCCACCAGATATATCATATAGCCTGTTACATTTATGCCAAGCTCATTCTCATACAGACTGGTGAATCCTTCCCACATTTCTCTCATTATCTCCCAAAAGCTCATGCCCAGCTGCTGCCCCTCAAAAACAGAAGCCATCATGGAAAAGAACATCAGAAATATGGAGACCATGCCAACAATATTCGCAATCAACATCCAAAGTCCACCCACAAGAATTTTAGAGCCTAAGAGCTGATGCGGCGTTACCGGAAGAGTATGAGCCAAATAACCCTCATCCGTGTACATACTCCTGTAAAAACGCACGCCCAAGTAAATCACCATACCATAAATAAGCCCTACCACCATGAGTATACATAAAACCAAGCTTCCGATACCCATAAATAGCCATGTCATTGATGCCAAATTATCGATATCGCCATTCTCATTAAACAGCTGAACCCACATAGGACTTCTGAAATAAAGACTGCCTATCAGCGCCACTGCAAATGTGGCAAGCAGCATTATACCTCCGATTTTATATAAACCCTTCCATTCGTGCTTTATTAATTTACCTAACATGCAAACACCTCCCTGAAATAAGCGTCTACAGATTTACCATGCTTCTCTCTGATGTTGTCCACAGAGGTGTAAAGCACCAACTGACCATAGCGCATAAAAATTACTTCGTCCAAAACCTGCTCCACATCACTGATTAAATGAGTGGAAATCAACACCGTTGCTTCAGGATTGTAATTGTTGATAATGGTGCGCAGAATATAATCCCTTGCCGCAGGGTCTACACCTGCAATAGGTTCGTCCAGAATGTATAAATCCGCATTGCGGCTCATAACCAGAATCAGCTGTACCTTTTCCTTTGTACCCTTTGACAGCGTCTTCATCTTAGTAGTAGGGTCAATATTCAGGCTTCTAAGCATCTCCTCTGCCTTTTCTCTGGAAAAGTCCGCATAAAAATCCTCAAAGAAGCCGAGAACCTCATTGATTCTCTTATTACCTGCCAAATAGGTGCGGTCCGGCAGATATGCCACACGCGCCTTACTCTGTACACCCACATAAGCACCATTTATTTTGATGCTTCCGCTTGTTGGAGTCAAAAGACCGTTCAGCATCTTAATCAGGGTAGTCTTACCGCTGCCGTTTGGTCCTAAAAGTCCAATAATTTTTCCTTTTGGAAGTGTAATTGTAACATTATTGACCGCTACGCTTCTATCATCATACGCCTTAGTCAGTCCTACAATTTCTATCAGTTCGTTCATGCCTCCGTCTCCCTCTCATCAGATTGCTCAAGCAATGCAATAATTTCACTTTTGGTGTAGCCAAGCTCCTTCATTTTGATGAAAAAATCTTCAACATGGGTCTTGGCAAGCTTCTGTCTGATACTGTTAATCATATCCTTATCCTCCGTAACAGTCCGCCCGTTTGTCCTTTGGGTGATAATAAGCCCCATTCTCTCAAGCTCCGCAAAAGCCTTCTGCATTGTGTTTGGATTAACTGCTGCCACACTGGCAAGCTCCCGCACACTGGGAAGCTTCCCTCCCGTTGGATAATACCCCGATACAATCTGCATCTGAATCCGCTCCACCAGCTGTGCATAGATGGGTCTATCCGAATCTAAATCCCACGCCATGTACATCCTCCTTTCTGTCTGCTTGAATACTGCTTTCTTATGCCTGTCAGTCTTTGTACTCTTGTATTAGCTTCGTAATACAATGATACATATTTCATGTCAATAAGTCAATACCTTTTGCAAAAATTTTTTTCATTTTTACACCGTACATACACTATTTTAATACTCTTACATATAAATACTGTAATGAAATATGCGAAGGTTTTGCCATGTCAGATACAAATTTACAAGCCGCTCAGGAACCACAGACTATCGATGCCGCATATGCCGGCTCCCTGCAAATCAGTGTAGTATCCTCCGTGGGGCTTATTCCCATAGAGAATGCTATTGTTACCATATCCTACACGGGGGACCCTGATACTCCTTTAGAAACCTTAACCACGGATTCCTCCGGACAGACACCCACAGTAAATCTTCCCGCTCCGAATATTGCGCTGTCTTTGGACTCCTCGGCGATTGAACAGCCTTATTCCGAATTTAACATTTTGGTAGAGGCGGCCGGCTATGAGCCGGTGCTTGTATCCGGCTCTGAGATTCTTGCTGAGCGGCTTTCCCTGCAGCCCATACAGATGAATCCTCTGGACACTACCGAGGAAGCTGAAAAAATAGTTATTATTCCCGCACATACTCTATTCGGAGAATATCCGCCCAAAATACCTGAGGACGAAATTAAGCCTATGGAGGAAACAGGAGAAATCGTTTTAAGCAGGGTGGTTATTCCCGAATATATTATTGTCCATGATGGAGTTCCCTCAGACCCCACCGCCCCTAACTACTGGGTTCGCTATAAGGATTACATCAAGAATGTAGCCTCCTGTGAAATCTATTCCACATGGCCCGAAAGCGCTATTTATGCCAACATTCTTGTAATCCTATCCTTTACTCTGAATAGGGTATACACGGAGTGGTACAGAGGACAGGGCTATGACTTTACCATTACCTCCTCCACGGCCTACGACCAGAAATGGATTTATGGGCGAAATATTTTTGAAAACATTGATTATCTGGTGGACAGCATCTTTGCCAACTTTCTTTCAAGACCCGGCGTCCGCCAGCCAATCTTTACCTCCTACTGTGACGGCACCCGTGTAACCTGCGACGGCTTAAGCCAGTGGGGTTCCAAATACTTGGGAGACGAGGGCTACTCTGCCATTGAGATTATCCGATATTATTACGGCAATGATATGTACATTAACACAGCAGATATTATCTCAGGCGTTCCCTCCTCCTATCCGGGCTATGAGCTTTCTATCGGTGCCTCAGGCGAAAAGGTTCGACAGCTTCAAAACCAGCTAAACCGCATAGCGCGCAATTATCCGGCAATTCCCACCGTAACAGCCGATGGCATCTATGGTAATGCCACAGCCAATGCGGTGAAAACCTTTCAGAGCATTTTTAATCTGCCCGCAACAGGCATAACGGATTATGCCACCTGGTATGAAATTTCCGATATTTATGTGGGAGTCACAAGAATTGCCGAGCCGGGTTGAAAAAGCCAAACGCCATATCTATATTTTTATCAGCTAAAAAAGACTGAACACACGCCATTCATGCGAGGTGTTCAGTCTTTTAAAATAATATTATTGCTCCTTTAACAGCTTCACTAACGAATCATGTGCCAGCGTAAATGCCTCCGGTCCGCTCAGCTTCTTCTCTATTCTGCCGCCCTCCTCCAGCTGGGCAAAGCCGGTAAAATCAGTCAGATGAGGCTCCAGTGATAAAAATCCTGTATATCCTCGCTGCCAAAGCCTCTGCAAAATCTCTTTTACATGACCGTCACCATAGCCTGCGGGTACTACGCTTCCGTCCTTCCATAAAGCGTCCTTCACATGGATATATTCTATATAATCCTTCAGCATTTCATAAGCCTCAAGTGTATCCTGCCCGCACTGCACAAAATTAGCAAAGTCAAAAACTGCCTTAAAATGCTCTCCATACAGGGCTTCCATAATCTCACGACACCTTGCGCCGTTATCTCCATAGATACCCTTCTCATTCTCATGAAGTAAAACAATATCCTGCGCAGCCGCATAATCTGCCATCTGCCCTAATCTGTCCAGCACCTGTTCCCGATAAGCCTCCGGCTTCTCCTCTCCCGGAATGTAGAAGCTGAACATACGAATATAAGGCACTTCCATCTCATGGGCAATTTCCACTGTATGGCGAAGCAGCTCCATATGAGGAGCAAACTCATCTCCAATTCCAATCTTACCGATGGGGGAGCCCACACTGGACAGACGAATTCCCTTATCTGTCAAACGTCTTTTAATATCCTTTACCTCCTCCATGGAACAGTATACCAGCCCTTTACCGTCCACGCCTCTCATCTCAATATAAGACATTCCAAGCTTATCCAGCACCTCCATCTGCTTATCCAGCATAGGGTCAATTTCATCTGCAAATCCTGTTATAATATTGTTTTCAAGCATGTTTTTTCTCCTCTGCGTTAATATGTTCCTTCTGTATCAAACACAATATCCTTATCTTCCTTCTGTCTGGAGGATTGTCTTCTCTTATTCAATTCCTCAAGGAAGAGGTCCTCATCAAAGGGAAGCTCAACCGTTTTATCCAACCATGAAGACAAATGCATGGCATTTGACAGGGTAAGACCCCTGATTCCCTCTGTTCCTTCTGCAACCAAAGGTGTGCCATTCAAAATTCTGCCTGCAAACGCCTTCATAACACCCTGATGCTGCTCGTTCAGCCCGTCTGTCTCAACCTCTTCCTCATGACATGCCGGCATTGCAAAGCCCTCCTTAGCAGTTTTACAGAAGGTTCTTTCGTTTTCCTCCAGCCGCCAGAGCGTAAGCTTACCATTTTCACAAACCAGCTTACCCTTTTCCAAGGTAACCTCCAGTCTGTTGGTTCCCGGAGCATCAGCGGTTGTTGTGACAAACACACCCGTAGCTCCGTTGGGATACTCCAGATAAGCCGTCACATCATCCTCCACCTCTATATCATGCCATTTACCCTCATGGCAGAATGCTCTCACCTTATTTGGCATACCACACAGCCACTGAAGTAAATCCAGATTGTGAGGGCATTGGTTTAAAAGCACTCCACCGCCTTCTCCGTCCCATGTCGCTCTCCAGCTTCCCGAATCATAATATGCCTGTGTACGATACCAGTCGGTGATAATCCAGTTCACTCTCTTAATAGCACCCAACTCTCCGCCGGAAATCAGCTCATGCATTTTCCTATAAACACAATTTGTACGCTGATTAAACATAATGGCAAATACCCTGTCGGACCTTTCAGCCGCCTCATTCATAGCTCTGACCTGCTTGGTATAAACGCCCGCCGGTTTCTCACACAGCACATGGAGTCCATGCTCCAAGGCATAGATGGACAATTCCGGATGCTGATAATGAGGGGTGGCAATCAGAACTGCGTCACACAGCCCACTGTCAATCAGCTCTCTGCCCTCTCCAAAAACAGCTATCTCCTCACCCAGCTTCTCCTTCGCCCACTGTCTGCGGCTCTCTCTAAGGTCAGCCACTGCCACAAGCTTCATGCCGGGTATTTTTCCATCGGCAATGGTACCTGCATGGCTGCTACCCATGTTTCCGATTCCGATTACTCCCATTTTTACCTGTTCCATTCTCTCATTGCCTCCTTATATATTCTTGTCATAACTTCAAATGTATTTTTTACAGAATAAAAGTCATTTCTGTAGCGCTCCTTGCTTTCAAGACATCGGTAAAAATCAGCTATGCAGGCAGCATGACTGCTTCCCCAGTACGCCTTTCCCAAGCCCTCCCCGCTGTTTAGATTATGGCTTTCCTCTGTTCCGTCATTATATCTCAACCATACCCGTTCACCCTCCAGCCTTACGCTGCCGTTTTCACAAGCAAGCTCAAGCAACGCATCGGGATTCGCCGCATATGCGGTTGTAGCATAAAATACTGCTTTCTTACTCTTCTCAAATTCCAAAAATGCCTCTACCGTATCCTCCACCTGTATGAGACCCTTTAAATGATGATTGCTCATGGAAGCCTCCACCTTAATCGGCTTGCCCAGCCATCGTAAGAGTAAATCCAGCGTATGTATTGACTGATTAATCAGCACTCCGCCTCCTTCCTTATCCCATGTGCCTCTCCAGCCGCTTTCCGTATAGTAATCTGCCGAACGGCTCCATGTGACAAAGGCTCTGGCGCCCAATATTTCCCCCAGACTTCCCCCCTGCAAAATCTCGTCTATCATCAAGGTTGAGCTGTTATACCTGTTTTGAAAGCAAATCCCCAGCCTGCCCTCACAGCTTCTCACAGCCTGCTCCAGCTCTGTAAACTGTTCCGTGGATATGGCAGGAGGCTTCTCCATAAAAACATTACAGCCCTTTTTAAGACACTCCACTGCCATCGGCACATGCAAATAATGCGGTGTACAGATATGTACTACGTCCAAGGCAGCCTCAGCAAGCATTTCTTCCATGCTTTTATAGGCTGCTGCATTCTCAATTCCATACATATCCGCAAATTTCTCAGCCCTGCTTCCTTCACAATCTGCAAAAGCGCACAGCTCCACCTGCTCCATCTGCTCCAGTGCAGACGCATGAACCTCTGCTATACCTCCGCAGCCTACAATTCCTACCCTTGTCATATACGGCTCCTTTGTCTCTGCTCTGTCAGGTGCTTTCTTCACCCAACAAATTTATTATACATTTTCATCATTAGAACGGCAATGATGAATACTCCTCTTTTCCCGATTAAAATATGTAAAAAAGCGACTTTTTGCCGTTATATATCCTCGTATCTTCCCGGAGATACACCGAAGGTACTCTTGAAATTTCTCAAAAAAGAAGAATAATCGCTGAAGCCCACCGCCTGATAGACCTGAGAAATGCTCTTTCCCTCCCGCAAAAGCTCACATGCCCTGATTAACCGCTTATTGGTCACAAAGGCATGTACCGTCACCCCCGTAAGCTCCTTGAATCTTCTTAAAAAGTGATACTTACTCATATGAACCCATTCGGCAAGCTCCTCCACTGAAATCTTCTCTCCGATATGCCCGTCAATATATTCGCTTACCTGCCCTACCATAGGGTGGCTTACCACGTTTTCATCAGTAAACCAATATTCACGTCGATTACACAGATTGTTCAGATATACAAAAAACAGGGAGAGGCACCCCCTGTCAAACACCCCCTTAGTGCCGGGAAGCTCCCCCTCCATCACATCTGCCATGGCAAGCCTTACCAGATAACCTCTTAACATTTCCTCATAATAAACCGGGAAATGATAGGCGCAGGACTCTCTTCCCCGAAAGCATGCCGTCAAATCCATGTCTCCCGAGGACAACTGCTCAAGCATATCTCCCGTAATCCAAAGAATAATCCGCTTGGAGGTGTCATGCTTCTTTTCCACAAAGTGATACTTGTGCATGACATTTTGATTAATCAGCAAAAAATCTCCTCTGTGAAGATGATAGGTTCTGTTCTCAATCATGGAGGAATACTCTCCCTCCAGCACATAGATAATTTCATAAAAATTGTGATAATGAAAGCTTATGGCTCCCAAGGGCGCACCCTGCTTTTCGTAGACCTCATAATTTTCATTAATCATATACTGACGCTCGTCAGAAGCGTCCAGTCGGCGCAATCGACTTTCTATTTTTGTTTCACTCTTGCCTACACTCACCCTTGCACACTCCCTTGTATCGTTTTGATGAAACTATATCTTTATGCAAAGCTGCTCCTGCCTTTTTCTCATTTTACTATACAGCAATTTTTGCACTATATCAAGCAATATATATCCTTTTCATGCATTTATGTTTCTACTATACTGGAGCTATAGCACTGGAAGGTTTTACAAAATTATTTATTATTTGGAGGATTTTCGTTATGCAGATGACTTTACGTTGGTACGGCAGCAAATACGATACCGTTACCCTCAAGCAAATCAGACAGATTCCCGGCGTGACCGGCGTTATCTCCACTCTCTACGGCACCGCTCCCGGCGAGGTATGGGAGATGGAGGACATTCTCGCCCTCAAGAAGGAAATCGAGGACGCAGGCTTACAGCTTGCCGGTATCGAAAGCGTGAATATTCACGATGCAATTAAGGTAGGAACGCCCGACCGTGACAAATACATCGATAATTACATTACCACCTTAGAGCGCCTCGGACAGGCAGGCGTACACATGGTATGCTATAATTTCATGCCTGTATTTGACTGGACAAGAACCGAGCTTGCCAGAGTACGTCCTGACGGCTCCACCGTCTTAGCATACACACAGGAGGCAGTTGACGCCTTAAATCCTGAGGACATGTTTGCTTCCATCAGCGGTGACGCCAATGGTGCCATTCTGCCCGGCTGGGAGCCTGAGCGTATGGCTCACATCAAGGAACTATTTGAAATGTACAAGGACGTGGACGACGAGAAGCTTTTTGCCAATCTGAAATATTTCCTTGAGCGCATTATGCCGGTCTGTGACAAGTATGACATTAACATGGCAATTCACCCTGATGACCCTGCATGGAGTGTGTTCGGTCTTCCCCGCATTATCATCAACAAGCAGAATATCCTGCGCATGATGAAGATGGTTGATAACCCTCACAATGGTGTTACCTTCTGCTCCGGCTCCTACGGCACCAATTTAGAGAACGACTTACCCGATATGATTCGTTCCTTAAAGGGAAGAATTCACTTTGCCCATGTGCGCAATCTGAAATTTAATTCTCCCACCGATTTTGAGGAATCCGCTCATCTTTCCAGCGACGGAACCTTTGATATGTACGAGATTATGCTGGCACTGTACGATATCGGCTTTACCGGACCCATCCGCCCCGACCACGGACGTATGATTTGGGACGAGGTTGCCATGCCGGGATATGGTCTCTACGACAGAGCTCTTGGTGCAACCTATCTGAACGGGCTTTGGGAAGCTATCGACAAACAGCATAAAAAAGCTTAAGCAGGATATACTTTTCAACAGCAAAATATGTAATAGAATAAAGCGAGGTACTATCAAATGAAACTTACATTAAACGGGATTCGCACAGACCGGGCTTGCTTTGAAGCAGCCGGCTACAAGCTTCCCACCTTCGACTATGACAAAGTAAAAGAAAACACAAAGAACCGCCCTGTCTGGATTCACTTTGGTGCGGGTAACATTTTCCGTGCATTTCAGGCAAATGTAATGCAAAAGCTTCTGAATGAAGGCATTATGGACGTAGGACTGATTGCCGCAGAGGGCTACGACTATGAGATTATCGAAAAGAGCAACCGCCCTCATGACAATTTGAGTCTGCTTGCCACCTTAAAATCCGATAACACTGTGGAAAAAACCATTGTTGGCAGCATTATGGAATCCCTGATTCTTGACAGCGCCAATGAGGCTGAATTTAGCCGTTTAAAGGAGATTTTCGCTAATCCCTCCCTGCAGATGGCAAGCTTTACCATTACCGAGAAGGGGTATTCCCTTGTGGACGGCAAGGGCTCACTGCTTCCCGCCATTGCAGAGGATTACAAAAAAGGTCCTGCCAAGCCTGACAGCTATCTGGGCAAGGTAGTTTCTCTTTTATACACCCGTTATACAAGCGGAAAGCTTCCCATTGCCATGGTGAGCATGGACAACTGCTCTCACAACGGCGACAAGCTCTACGCTGCGGTCAATGCCTTTGCAGAGGCATGGTGCAAGGCAGGGCTCGTCAATCAGGGCTTCCTTGACTATGTAAATGACTCTAATCTGGTATCCTTCCCCTGGAGCATGATTGACAAGATTACCCCCAGACCGGACGCACAGGTGGAAGCGCTGCTTGCCAAGGACGGCATTGAGGAGCTTGACGCCGTGATTACCTCCAAGAACACCTATATTGCACCCTTCGTGAATGCAGAGGAGTGTGAATACCTTGTAATCGAGGATAAATTCCCCAATGGCAAGCCCCCCATCGACAAGGGCGGCATCATTTTTACAGACCGGGAGACTGTGGACAAGGTAGAAAAAATGAAAGTCTGCACCTGCCTAAATCCCTTGCACACTACCCTTGCAATTTACGGCTGTCTCTTAGGCTACACCCTGATTTCCGAGGAGATGAAAAATCCTCTGTTAAAGAAATTTGTAGAGATTATCGGCTACAAGGAGGGACTTCCCGTTGTGGTAAATCCCGGCATTCTCGACCCCAAAAAGTTTATTGACGAGGTTGTAAATGTGCGTATTCCCAACCCTTTTCTGCCGGATACGCCCCAGCGTATTGCCACCGATACCTCCCAGAAGCTTGCAATCCGCTTTGGTGAGACGATTAAGGCATATGTGAAAAATCCTGCCTTAAATGTAAGCGACTTAAAATTCATTCCTCTTGTATTTGCAGGCTGGCTTCGTTATCTTATGGCAGTGGACGATTGCGGCAACAGTTTTACCTTAAGCTCAGACCCGCTTCTGGAATCCGTAACACCTTTCGTTGCCGGTTACAAGCTTTCCTCTGAGAAAAAGGATTTAAGCAGACTGGACGCACTGCTTAGCAATGACAAGATTTTCGGTGTAGATTTGACTGCTATCGGCATGGCAGACATGGTAAAGAGCTACTTTGAGGAGCTTTCCTCCGGCGTGGGTGCCGTAAAAGCAACACTGGAAAAATATATCGCATAACTGACACTTCATAAAATGAGCGGCGGCAAACTAACAATTTCGTCATTTGCCGCCGCTTATTTTTATTCTTCTCCAAATAGCTCGTCCAGAGTTTTTCCCAATACCTTACAGATAGCTCTGCACAAATTAATGGTAGGATTATAATCTCCCTTTTCAATAGCACTGATTGTCTGTCTGGATACTCCCACTTTATCTGCCAGCTCCTGTTGGGACAAATCCAGAGCAGCTCTGGCAGACTTCAATTTCAGATTTTTCATACCTGCTCATCCTTTCTGTCCTTACAGATTTACTTTAAAAGCATACTTACAAATATCACCACAAAAAGGAGACCACACCCCAAATTAAGACTATGAAATGTTAATTTCCCATTCTGAATCATTGTTCCTTCTGCAATGCTTACCGCACTGATTAAGAAATTGAGCACGCCGATAACAGCAAAAGCAAGCATTAATGTCCTTCTGTTTTCATTCAAGGCAAAATATCCCTCATTCCAAATACAATAAACTGCATAAACGTCTATACCAAGAAAACAGCTTGTCGCCATTATTACTTCTGCTTCTGCGTACATGGGTATCTCTGCCATTGTAAGCGCAAACCCAATCGCATTGCAGATTAGCAAGGTAAAAAATCCATATTTAAAGCCTCTTCCTCTTACCAGCTCCTGACGCTCATCAAATCGACATTTTACCCCTTTATCCGTTTTGGTCAATGCCAACAATAATACCACACATAAGATTCCGATGATAACGCCAACAAAGACAAAAGCAGCCGCAGCATTTGTCACTCTTTTTGCTTCAATGACATAATCTACAATCCATGAGCCGCCATTACCACTTTCTTCAAGTTCAAATTCTGCTATCTTATCCCCATCATGAGTAATGTAATCTGTGACAAAACGAATATAATCCTGTTCACTTGCCAGATAATGAATTTCCACGCTGTAGGTTTGTTTGGTCAGCCTCTTTTCCACCGAATCAGCGATTACAGAATCTCCGGTAACTGCAAAAACTACCTCCCCCTGCTCGTCCTTCACTACGCAGCCTGTAACAAAAGCCGGCTGTTTAACCTGCCATTCTACATGGAAGCTGTACCTGCCTTCCTGTGAAATGGGCAGCTCCCAAGCTGTCATTTCCGGTTCTGCTTTTTCATTTGTCACTGTTATTTCCTGCGTAAAACCAATTACCACATCCTGATAATTCCGGTTGCATAATGCTACAATAGCCGCTACTGCTGCCGCAAGTGCTATTATCAGGCATATGGCACTGACTATGATTACTTTTTTCCTGCTATTTTTTTCCTTCATACATACTCCCATCTGTCCGCATAAGGGACGTTCCCATTAATTGTTGAATACTTTTCATTCTGCTTTATAAGCTGATACATCTCTAAATATAAAATAGCACCCGAATAGCTTTTTGTCAACTATATTTTACATTTTGTTATTTATATTTTGTAACAGTTCAGCCATGCGGAAGTGTTTGTACGAATTGCCCGTGGGAGCTTGCTCACTAAGGGCAGTTTGTACAAATACTTCCATAGGGCGGACGCCCGACATGAAATAAGTTGCCGGTAAAGTTGTTTAACAATTAGCGGAAATATATATTCCGGCAACTTATGAATGGCATGGCCAAACTGTCGCCGAATACTTTTATTTTAGGAAACGAGTACACTAGAAAAGCGCCCGCAATGCGGGCGCTTTTCTTTCCATTTCCTTTTTATTCCATTCTATTCTATTTTGCAAGCATCATCATAATCTCATTGCTGCGGCTAATAAACTTAGTCATGGCTTCCGGTGCAAGAGGTGCATGCTGGAGCTTTGCAAGGTCGTATAGCTGCTCACAAATCATCTCTACATTATCGCCCTCCTGATGCTCCGTTACATACTGTACCAGCGGGTGATTTGCATTCAATATCAGGGTCTCACCCTCGCTTCCGAAGGCACTCATATCCATACCCGGCATGGAGTACATCTTCATCATATCCTGCATACGTCTGCTTTCCTCGGACAGGGTAATCATGGAAGAAACCTTCTTATTTTTGAGCTTCTCCACCTTCACCACAAGCTTATCATTTTTAAGAGCCTTCTTCATGATTTTACCGATACTCTCAGCCTGTTCCTCAAGCTCCTTCTCAGCCTTCTTAGATGTCTTTGCCTTCATGGCATCCGTAACATCTGCGTCTATTCGCTGGAACTTAATGCCTTCGTTCTTGGACTCCAACTGTGAGATAAAGGGCTGGTCGATATTATGAGTGAGAATCACAGCGTCCAGCTTAGCTGCCTTAAACATGTTGATGTACTGGCTCTGCTGCTGTTCATCGGTTACATAGTAGATAACCTTCTCCTTCTTCTCTTCCTCCTCAGCCGGCTCCTCATCGTTTGAAGCAGGCTCCTCGGTAACAATCTCAGCCTCTACCTTCTCACCATTTTCATCTACTGCACTCTCGCTCTTCTCTGCAGCCTCTGCTGCCTCGCCCTCCACATCTGTGGGCTTAGTCTCCAGACATTCCGGCAAAGTCAGGTACTTGCCTTCCAAGTTCTTAAAGAGAATATAATCATTCATCTTCTCGCAGAATTTATCGTCCTTCAGGCAACCAAACTTGATGAAGGGACTGATGTCGTCCCAGTATTTCTCATACTCTTCCTTCTCAGTCTTACACATACCTGAAAGCTTATCTGCAACCTTCTTGGTAATATACTCTGCAATCTTCTTCACAAAACCGTCATTCTGCAACGCACTTCTCGATACATTCAAAGGCAAATCAGGGCAATCAATAACACCCTTAAGCAGCAGCAGGAATTCAGGGATAACCTCCTTGATATTATCAGCGATAAATACCTGATTGTTGTATAGCTTGATGGTTCCCTCGATAGATTCATACTCCATATTAATCTTAGGGAAGTATAAAATACCCTTTAAATTAAAGGGATAGTCCATATTTAAGTGAATCCAGAACAAAGGCTCCTTGTAATCCTGAAATACCTTGCGGTAAAATTCCTTATATTCCTCCTGAGTACACTCATTAGGATGCTTAGTCCAAAGGGGCTTGGTCTCATTCATCAGCTCAGGACGCTTCTTAATCTTAAGCTTTTTCTCCTCAGGAGCTTCCTGCCCCTCTGAACCTTCTTCTGCTCCCTCTGCATTCTCCTTCTTTTCAGGCTCAATTACCTCAAGAACCTCATCATCTGAAAGCTTCTCGCTCTCCTTGATAATCTGGGTTTCCTTGGTATCAGCCTTGGAAAGATAAATCTCTGTGGGCATGAAGGAGCAATATTTCTTCACTACCTCGCGTGCCTTGTACTCATTACAGAACTCCAGGCAATCCTCATTCAGGAATAGGGTAATCGTAGTACCAACCTCTTTTTTGTCACCCTCCTCCATGGAGAACTCCGTGCCGCCGTCGCACTCCCAGTGAACTGCCGCCTCGCCGTCCTTATAGGAAAGTGTGTCAATATGCACCTCATCAGCTACCATAAATGCAGAATAAAAGCCCAAACCAAAATGACCGATAATCTGGTCAGAATTGCTCTTATCCTTATACTTCTCGATAAAATCCGTAGCACCTGAAAAGGCAATCTGATTGATATATTCCTCAACCTCGTCTGCCGTCATACCAAGACCGTTATCCTTAAAGGTCAGGGTCTTTTTCTCAGGGTCCACAATAACATCAATACGCGCCTTAAAGCCCTCAGGCAGGCTGTACTCTCCCATCATGTCCAGCTTTTTAAGCTTGGTAACGGCGTCACAGCCGTTGGAAATTAATTCCCTGTAAAAAATGTCATGGTCGGAATACAACCACTTTTTGATAATCGGAAAAATGTTTTCGCTGTTGATTGATAAGCTTCCACTCTTAGCTGCCATTTTACCACATCCTTTTCTTATTTTAATTTTCGCTTCTCAAGTTCATGAAGCACCCTTTCGCAGCCACCCGGATTCACTGAGACGTCTGTGTGTCCGGAATGTTTCTCATCAAAAACAAGTTTAAATCTCTGTAAAATAAAAGTCAAGACAAAATTAGCACTCAACAAGCGCGAGTGCTAATAATTCTCTTGGAATTCCCATATATTGGGCATTTCCCGATTTCTAAAATTTTTATAAACGCATCAAAACGCCCTTTGGCAGCTGCAAAAAATTACAATGTATGCGCTCTGTCCTCGACATTTTTCTTGAAATTCAGGACTGTATGGTTGTACTCCTCGTCCATGTAGGAGGAGGTAATCAGAAAGTCTGCAGTTGCCTTATTGTTGGCAATGGGAATATCATACACCTGAGCAATACGCAAAAGCGCCTTCACATCAGGGTCATGAGGCTGCGCCGTCAAAGGGTCTGAGAAAAAGATAATAAAATCCACCCTTCCCTCTACAACTTTGGCACCAATCTGCTGGTCGCCGCCTAATGGACCGGAGTTATAGCCTCTCACCGGAAGTCCTGTCTGTTCTGTAATCATTTTGGCAGTGGTTCCTGTGCCGCACAAAAAATGCTTTTTCAGGATTTCCTTGTTCTGATTACACCACTCAATCAGCTCTGCCTTCTTGTTGTCATGTGCAATCAGGGCAATGTTTTTCTGTTTTCCGATAGTTAATGTTACAAAATCCTTATTCATTCTAGTCACTTTATCCTTTCCCATAGCTGTTATTCTGCCACGCTCTGCCGGTACATTTCCACTTCGTTCCGGTTTTCTACGTCTGCACAAAATACTTTTCATAGACCGCAAAAAAATCTGCCGTACTCACCTGCTTATCATGAATCAGAGCAACCTGACTCCACAGACTTTTATTCAGTCTTCTGGCAAGTGTCTCCACAAACTCGTCATACTCCTGACCAAATGCCTCATTTCTTCTCTCCTCCAGAATTTTCAGCTTATTGGCATCTGTCTCATCGCGGTTAAAGGTATTCAGACACTTAATAATATGATAACCGCTCTCACTCTCCACAATCTGACTAATTTCATCTGTCTCCAGCTCAAAAGCGGCAGCCTCGAAGGCCGGATCCATATCTCCCTTTCCAAAAGAATAGGTCAGATTTACATCATCACTGTAATGAGATGCCAATTCAGCAAAATCATGCTCCCCGTCCATAGCCAGCTCACGTACCTGACTGATTTTCTCATATGCTTCATTCTTCTGTTCCTCTGAGAAAGCCACCCTTCCTCCGTTGCCATCCTTCATATAGGTGCGGATTAAAATATGCTGCACCGTAATAATCCTTGCCTCGTCATCGCTGATTTCCGGATTGATATCCTGAATAATATACCGATACACCTTATCTGCCATGGCATACTCCGTGTACAGCTCCTCGATGGTCTCCTGAGTAACCCCCATAAGCTCCACCTCCGTCTCATTCAAAGACTGAAAATACTCCTGTGCAGCCTTGGCAACCAGCTCCTTTTCCTCGTCCTCCAAGGTAATTTCCTTTTCCTTGGCAAGCAGGTACATGGTCTTTATCTGAGCAGCCTTCTCCAGCACCGTCTCCTTTACATTTTCCTCAAGACTTACACCATCTAGAGAGGTTTTCCAGATTTCCTCACCGTAAACATTCTCATACTGATTCTGCGTGTTGGTTAAATAAACCATAAGCTCCGCCTTGTTGCAAACCTCATCACCAATACGAAAAATCTCGTCCTTACCCGGTCCCGTGGTAAAAACCACTCTGGTAACGCCATCCTCCCTGCCGCAGGCTGCAAGGACGCCTATCCCCAGCCCCACTGCCGCACACACAGCGGCTATCTTCTTAATATATTTCATACTTTCCTTCCAAGTCTCCTATTTCATTGTTCCAAGCCCTGACAAATTGTCATGCTGTCAATAATACACTAATTTAGTATACACTATTCTTTATCAGACTTCCACTGCTAGTTTTATCAATTACCAGTTTATTTTCAATCCGCTCACCCAGCTCCGGTACATGGGAGATAATACCTATCAGATGATTCTTTTCAACAAGCCCCATAAGCGCATCACACGCCTGATTCAAGCTCTCCTCATCCAAGGCTCCGAAGCCCTCGTCCACAAAAAGCGTATCCACTCGAATGCCTCCGTTCATCGCCTGAATTACATCACTCATTCCAAGCGCCAGTGCCAGCGACGCCTTAAAGGACTCCCCACCCGAAAGAGTGCGCACGGAGCGGTATTTACCTGTGTAATAATCCAAAACCTGAATCTCCAGATTGTCCTTGCTTCTGCCATCAGAAACCTCGTCTGCCCGAAACATTTCATAGCGCCCGGAGGTCATTTTTTGAAAACGCAGGTTGGCCGCTCTGAGAATCTCCTCAAAATACCCCGCCAGCACATACTGCTCAAACACCAGCCTTTTTGCATTGTTGCCTGTCGCCATATTTTCCAAATCCTTTACATAGCCGTATTCAGCGCTTGCAGCCTCCATTCGGGTAAGCTTATCCTCCAGCATTTTCCTAACCTTATTCACCTCAGACAAATGCCTGTCCCAAAGCCTTTGCCTGCTAAAAAACTGCTCCCTGACCTCCTTCTGTCTGGCAAGCTCTTTTCCTGCCTGCTCCAAATCCACAAGCTCTTTTTCTCCTACTGCTTCCTTCAGGTGCAGATACAACTCCTCATTGGCCGCCACCCTTCTGTTGTAGTCCGCAATATCCTCCCGAAGAGCCTCTATCTCCTCTGAGGGCAGCTTTGCCTGTCTGTATTCTTCCTCATCTTGAAAGCCCTGCTCTAAAAGGACGTCCTCAAAACCCTTCTCTGCCTGAGTAAGCTTGTCCTTAAGAAGCTCTTCCTGCTCCCTCAAACGCTTTCCATAGCTCTGCTTCTCCTGCAAAAGCCCGCTAAGCCTGCCCGCTCTCTCACAGACCTGTTGCAGCTTTTTTTCTGCCTCCGATACAGGAAGTGCCATATAATCTTCACAGACAGGCTCCTTCTTCTCCTTAAGACCCGCTCTGACCTCTGCAAGCTGCTCCTTTACCGCAGCCGTCTGCTCCTCAAATGCCGTAACCTGAGTATTTGCCTCTACTACCGCTGCATGAAGCTTTTTAAGCGCCCTCTCCTCTGATTCCACCTGCTCCTTTAAGGTCTTTAACTGCTCCTCGGAAATCATTGTTTCGTCCGGCTTAGCCGGACACGGATGGGAAAGCGAGCCACAGACCGGACAAGGCTCTCCCTCCTTAAGCAGCTCTGCCGCCAAGCCGATTGCCATAAGTCTTCTTGTATGCTCTGCCTGCTCATATGCAGTCTTTTTCTCCAAAAGGCTTTTCTCCTTGTCCAAATACGCCTTCTGTCCCTTGGCCAACTCCTTTCCCCTATCCTGAAGCTGCTTTTCCAGTCGGTCGAGCTGCCCCTCAAGCTCTCCCCCCTTTTTCCTCCAGTCAAGCAGAACCCGTATCTTATCGGCAACGGCTACCGTTTCTGCCAGCTCCTCCGCTTCTTTTTCCAAGCGGATTCTCTCTTCTCCAGCCCTTTCCTGCTCCTTGACATTCTCCAAAAGCTGTTCCTGCAGCTGCTTTTTCTTTTCCCAGACGCCGCCCGCCAACGCGGCATTCATTGCCCGCTTATGGCGCTCCTCCTTGCACCTATATTCCTCCTCAGACTTCTTTAACAGACTTTTTAGCCGGCAAGCCTCTCTGTATTGGATAATACGATTATTCTCCTCCCTTTGTCCGGCAAGCTCTGCTGCCAGTCGTTCAACCTGCTTATCCAGCCTCTCATACTCCTTTTTGCATAGGCTATGCTGCTCCTTCGCCTCTTGCTCCATCTGTAAAAGGCAGGAAAGCAGCTCTTCATAATTCCAATTTTGCGCCTCTGTCAATGCCCGAAAGCTGACCTTTATCCCCTCACTCCAGCTTCCCTTATCAAAATCCACGCCTAAAAGACGCACATCCTCCTCCAGCTTATGCTTTTGCTCATCAACCCTTTTGTAAAGCTCCCTCGCACGAATTCCCAGCCTCTGAGTAAAACGCTCATAAATACCTGTACCGAAAATCTCTCTGAAAATACCCGTTTTCTCCTTTGGAGGTGCCACCAAAAGTCTGGCAAATTCCCCCTGCGCTATCATGGATATTTTTTTAAACTGCTGATAATCCAGTACCAAAAGCTCCTGCAGGGCAGCGTTTACCTCTCTCACTCCCTCCGTCACTTTTCCATCGGGATAGTACAAAATGGCACCCTCCTTTTCCTTTGTAAGTGCGTCCGCTCCACCTCGCTTTTTGGGACGCATATACTCAGGGCTTCGGTAAATTCGATAGGTCTGCCCTCCATGCTCCATAATCAGCTCTACATATGTCTTTTCCTCCGGGTTGGCAAAATCACTGCGCACACTATTGCGTTCCTTATCCCTTGCCTCGCCGCTCAAGGCACCGTAAAGCGCATAGGTAATTGCATCGAAAATTGTGGTTTTTCCCGCACCGGTAGCACCGGTAATCAGAAAAATTCCCTGATTATAAAAGGCTGTAAAATCCACCTCCTGCCTTTTTCGATAGGGTCCCCATGCGCAAAGGGTCAATTTTTGTGGCTTCATAGCTCTCCTCTTTTCTATCTGTCTTCTGCCTCGGCCTCGCGTGCAGCCTCCTCCACTACAGCCAGCTGCTTCTCGTCCAAAGTCTCGCCTCTAAGCATCTCATAAAATTCACCAAACAGCTCCGAGGTACTTTTCCTTATGCCGCGCAGACGGCTCTCATATTCCCCACCAGCCTCACTGATATTCTTCTCCAGCAGAAGCTGCAATACATTGGGATAAAAGCTTCGTAATGTGCCGATGGGGTCAATCAGCTCCTCCCTGTCCGTAAGTGTCACCTGCAAATAATCCTCTCGTCCCTCCCCACTTAACTGCAAAACCTCACTGCTTATCAAATCCTGAAGCTTCCCCTTGATACACCGCAGTTCATGTCTTGGCTTTAGGGGTATTTTCCTCACCGAGACCTCTTTTCCCAAAAGCTCCACAAGGTTTATCGATTTCTCCCCCCTCGCTTCACTAAAGGAATACTTAAGGGGCGAGCCGGAATAATACACATTACGGTCTCCTATATGCTGAGGCTTGTGAATATGCCCAAGCGCCACATAGGAAAATGCAGAAAAGAGAGAGGCGGGGACACCGTCCAATCCCCCCACATTCACATCAGCCTCAGAATCCGAAAGCTCCGGACTCTCTCCATGCTCCCCCAACACAAAGTAATGTGCCAGCAATACATAACGACTATTCAAGCTAAAAACCATAGGAACCCCCGAAAGCATTTTTTCCACAGCCTCTGCCTGTGTACTGCAGCCCACCGTTGCCGGCTTTACAAAGGGCATACATACAAAGGTCACTGTTCCCTCCTCGTCCTCTAAAGTCACTGACTTCAATTCCCCATCATAATCACCTGCAATATATAATCCCTGTTTCTCCAAAATACGGTCAGCAAATGCCACTCTCTGAGGGGAATCATGGTTTCCGCTTATCATAAGCACCTGAATATTTGCCTTAATCAGCTCTGTGAGGAAATCGTCCAGAAGCTCCACCGCCTCCGTGGACGGCACTGCCCTGTCATAGACATCTCCCGCAATGAGCACTGCGTCCACCTTATTTTCACAGGCAATATCATAAATCTGCTTCAATATATATCTCTGCTCCTCCAGCAGAGAACACTCAAACAATTTCTTGCCGATATGAAGGTCGGCAGTGTGTAAAAACTTCATCTCCACTCCCATCTGTCCTCTTTAGCGGACAAAAAGAGAGCTCCCACCATAGCGGAACTCTCTTTTTTCGTTTTTCAACGCCTATCTTCCCCGATTCGCTGATGCCTTCTGGCATTTTAACATTAGACTGTCAATCTTTTCTCTGATAAACGCTCTATGCTCGTCCTTCACCAGAAAATAAATATATGAATCCTTCACATACTCTACCGGCATACCGCGACCTACTATCTTAAAATTCGCAAAGCCCCTGTCAATATAGCTTCCAATCTGTTCATTGGAAATAAAGGCAGGCCTGCTCATACATTCCTCGAATTTTCTCGGAGTCGTTATGTTCGGACACGGAAACGGAGTGCTGATATCATATTCAAGCTGCAATTTGGACTGCTGCAAATAATGCTCTGTCCTCTTAGGACAGCCCGGATAGCATACCTCATTCACCAACACCTCAAGCCTGTCTGCATAAGGTTGAATAGCCGATAGCGCTGCCTCGTCATGATTTAAGTCATAATCAAGCACTACCAAATAGTAATCCTTCTGAAGCTCTTCCTTAAGCTTCTCCACATCAACAATACGTTTGGTAGTAGAAGAAATCAGTTTAAAATCAGGATATTCCTTTCGTATATAATCCTCCAACACTTCACAATTAACCAGCACCTGATTCATACCGTTGTTTGCCAGACGCATTATCAGATTGCAGTAGGTATCCGTCAAATGCTTTTCTTCTATCAGGGAATTCGTCCATGTAAATCTGACCGGCACCCCTCTGCTGTTATACACCTTCAAAATAGCTTCCATTTCACGCTTGCCGGTAAACCCAAATACCATTCTTCCACCGTTCCATATTGCTCCCGGAAAGCTTCCATAAACTGACCCGACCTTATATCCGTCACGAAACTTTTCAGGATAATTATTCATCAAATCAATGGTGATGGAATTTAACAGCCTAAAATAGCAAAAGCCGGGCAAATGCCAGTATATTTCTTTATTCTGCATATTCTTCCTCTCCAACAAACCACGGGCAGCTACGCGACTTCTTCCCCGTCAACCGTCTCCTTACCCGCTTTCACACGCTTTAAATAGTCCTTTGTCATTTCTACCACCTGCTTTGAGAGCAGTGTTATGGCAATCAGGTTGGGAAGTGCCATAAAACCGTTAAAGGTATCGGAAATGTCTACTACCAGTCCCAACGAAATATTGCAGCCAATAAAGATTACCAATATAAAAATCAGCTTGTAAACAGGAACTGCCTTAAGTCCAAACAAATACTCAATGGCACGCTCTCCATAATAGGACCAGCCCAAAATAGTAGAAAAGGCAAAAAGCATAACTGCTACGGAAATAAACTTGCCTCCAAAGGCACCGAAGACAGATTCAAATGCCGCACTGGTTAAGGCCACACCGCTCTTTAAATGCTCCGGCAAATCGCTTCCCGCATACTGTGCATACTCCTTATAATCATAAACACCGGACGTCAAAATAGTCAGAGCCGTCATGGTACATACCACCAAGGTATCGGCAAACACCTCGAAGATACCCCACATACCCTGAATTACCGGCTCCTTTACATCGGAAGCGGAATGCACCATAACAGAGGAGCCAAGACCTGCCTCGTTGGAAAATACTCCTCGGGAAATACCTCTCTTCATGGCAACCATAATAGTAAAGCCTGCCACACCACCACCTACAGATGAGAAATTGAAGGCATTGGAGAAAATTGCTGCAAAGGCACCGGGAACCGCAGTAATATTGGCACCGATTACAATCAGCGCTCCCAAAATATACGCAATCGCCATAAAGGGAACAACCTTCTCGGTAACGGAAGCAATACGCTTGATGCCTCCCACAATTACCAGACCTGCAAAAAGCATAATCACTAACGCTGTTATCCATGAGGGAATACCAAAGGAATTCTTAAGGCCATTTGCAATCTCATTACCCTGAGACATATTACCGATACCAAAGGAGGCAAACACGCAGAACACGGAAAAAATCACCGCAAGCCATTTCCAGCCCAAGCCCCTCTCTATGTAAATCATGGCACCGCCGACCCAATGACCCTTTTCGTTACGATAGCGGTACTTTATACCCAGAGTATTCTCTGCGTAATTCGTCATCATACCCAAAAAGGCTGACAGCCACATCCAAAAAATAGCACCCGGTCCACCCAAGGCCAATGCAACTGCAACACCTGAAATATTACCCACGCCAATGGTTGCCGCCAATGCAGTACACAGAGATTGAAACTGTGAAATAGAATGCTTATCCTTGGTGCGAAGAACATGTTTATTGCCCTTGCGGAACAAGCGAAGGAAAGTAACGTCAAGCCATTCCTTAATGTGTGTCAACTGGAATACCTTCGTCCTGACTGTGAACATCAATCCAACCAGCAGGAAGAATACCAGCATAATAGGCCCCCAAATAAAATTATTGAGCACCTTGTTGACATTTGTGACAATTTGTACAATGTTTTCCATGTAACCTCTTCTCCTCATTTGAATTTATATGCTTTTAATACAGAAAAAGGGCGTAACAATAACATCATTACGCCCTTGTAACAACTGTATAAAATTATAATATAAACACTTCGATGGGTCAAGGAAATATTAAATTTTCATAAAGAAATCTATACCTCGATTTCGTGAATCCAGCCCTTGGGAGCTTCCAGTCTGCCCATCTGAATGCCCGTCAGGGTATCATAGAGCTTCTTGATGACAGGTCCCATCTGGTCCATACCATTAGCCATGCAGATTTCCTTGCCATGGTCTACAATCTTTCCTACAGGAGAGATAACTGCTGCCGTACCGCACAGACCACATTCTACAAAGTCCTTAACCTCTTCCAGATATACTTCTCTTTCCTCAACCTCAAGACCCAAGTACTCCTTTGCCACATATACCAAAGAACGTCTTGTGATAGAAGGCAGAATACTGTCTGACTTGGGCGTTACCACCTTGCCGTCACCGGTTACAAACAAGAAGTTTGCACCACCTGTCTCCTCAACCTTTGTTCTGGTGCCGGGGTCAAGGTACATATTCTCATCAAAGCCCTCCTTGTGGGCAGAAACAATGGCATGAAGACTCATAGCATAGTTAAGTCCTGCCTTAATATGACCGGTTCCATGCGGTGCCGCACGGTCAAAGTCACTGACACGAATGGTTATAGGCTTTGCGCCACCCTTAAAATAAGGTCCCACAGGGGTACAGAATACTCTGAACTGGTACTCAGAAGCAGGCTTTACGCCGATAACAGGATTGCTTCCGAACATATAAGGACGTAAGTAAAGTGTTGCACCGCTTCCATAAGGAGGCACATATGCCGCATTGGCAGCCACCGTCTTTGTAACAGCCTCTATAAATCTGTCCTTGGGAAATACAGGCATCTCCAGTCTTTTTGCGGAAGCCTCCATACGCTCTGCATTCAAGTCAGGGCGAAAGGTAACGATTTTGCCGGACTCGGTGGTATATGCTTTCAAGCCCTCAAAAACAGTCTGCGCATACTGCAAAACGCCTGCACACTCATTGAGTACAATATTGGCATCCTCAGTCATCACGCCCTCATCCCATGCACCGTCTTTGAAATTGGATACATAACGCTTGTCCGTCTGTACATACCCAAAGCCCAAGTTACCCCAGTCAATGTTCTTCTTTTCCATGTGGAATCCCTCTTTTCTTGATTTAATCATCAAATTTTTATTGGATTTTTCTTCTCATTATTATACTTTTCTACGCAAAAGTCAATATGCTTTTCTGCCACTTTTTCGCTCATATTTCAAAAATTGATAGGCAATGTCAAAATAAGTCTGTTCATCGCTGTCCGCAGTAATCTCCCAGTCTGCGTCCTCGTCAAGATTGGGGAAATACGCGTCCGCCTCATACTCATGGTCAATCTTCGTCACATGTGCCACATTACAATAGGGTAACATCTGCTTGTACACACTGTCACCGCCGATAATATAAATATCCTCGTCATTGTACTTTGCAAGCTCCTTCAAAAGCTCCTCTATGGAATGCACCACAATGGCGTCCTTCACCTGATATTTAGTATCCTTTGACAAAATAATGTTAATACGATTCTTAAGAGGCAGCCCCTGTGGAAAGGTCTCCAAGGTCTTTCTTCCCAACACTACCACCTTGCCCGTGGTTTCCTCCCTGAAATGCTTGTGGTCGTTGGGTATTCTCACCAAAAGCTGATTCTTGTTGCCGATTGCCCAGTTATTGTCTACTGCTACGATTAAATTCATGTCTCTTTTCTCCTCGTCTGTCGCATGCTATCATCAAATGGCTATGGGAATATCCTTTATCTGCTCGCCGGTGTCATATCCCTCCACCCGAACATCATCTCTGGTGAACTGATAAAAATCCTTCACCTCAGGATTCAGCCAAAACTTCGGGGCAGGCTTCGGCTCCCTGCTTATTAACTCCTTTATAATCGGAATGTGCCTGTCATAAATATGGGCGTCCGCAATCACATGCACCAGCTCGCCCACCTGCATATCGCAGACCTGTGCCAGCATATGCACAAGCACCGCATACTGTACCACATTCCAGTTATTTGCCGCCAGTACGTCCTGAGAACGCTGATTCAATATGGCATTCAGGGTCAGCTTCTCCTCGCCCTTTTTCTGGGTCACATTGAAGGTCATGCTGTAGGCACAGGGATACAGATTCATCTCATGCAAATCCTGATGTACATAAATATTGGTCATAATCCGGCGGCTAAAGGGATTATTTTTCAAATCATAAATCACCCTGTCCACCTGATCCATCATACCCTCCTTATACTGATGCTTTACGCCCAGCTGATAGCCGTATGCCTTTCCGATGGAGCCGTCCTCGTCTGCCCACTCATCCCAGATATGACTGTGCAAATCATGGATATTATTGGACTTTAGCTGCCATATCCAAAGGATTTCATCAGTCGCTGATTTCAGTGCCGTCCTTCTTAAGGTCATAATAGGGAACTCCTTGGATAAATCATAGCGGTTCACCACACCAAATTTCTTAATCGTATAGGCAGGTGTTCCGTCCTCCCAATGGGGTCTGACCTTCTCCCCCTCGGTGCTGGTTCCATTCTCTAAAATATCCTTGCACATATCTATAAATACTTTGTCTGCATAACTCATCTTTGTTCTACTCCCATTTATCACATATCGAATTAATCTGGTCTGCAAATTTTGCCATGTCCTTATTCGCCAGCCCATCGCTTCTGGAAATAAGCGCCATAAGCCTCTGTCCGGCAGCCAGAAGTCTCGCATAGACACCGGTGGCAGGCTTCGCCTTCTTCTTAATCATTACAGGCTCTGCCTCGTATTCAAACTGATTGCTCAAAAGATTGAACACGGTGCCGCTGTAGGGCGCATAAGCCCTCTGCCCATGCTCAATTTTCAGGCACTCCGTAAAGGCTGTACATACACTATCCTCTCCGTGTACCACGAATACCTTCTTAGGCTTCTCTGTAAAGGCTAAAATCCATTCAATCAACCCATCCTTATCCGCATGGCCGCTTAAGCCTGCCAGCTGTTTAATCTGTGCCCTTACCTGTATGGACTCTCCGAACAGCTTCACCTCGTCAGCGCCCTCAATCAGGCTTCTGCCCAGCGTTCCCACCGCCTGATAACCCACAAACAAAATCGTACACTCCGGTCTCCAGAGATTATGCTTCAAATGATGCCTGATTCGTCCTGCCTCACACATACCGGAAGCCGAAATAATTACCTTGGGTGTATCATTAAAGTTAATTGCCTTTGATTCATCGCTGGTGATAGAAAGCTTAAGCCCTGCAAAGGAAATGGGATTAATTCCCTCGTTTACCAGTTCTAGCGCCTCCTCATCAAAACAGTTCATTCTGTTTTCCTGAAAAATACCGGTAGCCTCCACCGCAAGAGGACTATCCACATAGACGGGGAAATTTTCATACCCCTCTACCAGTCTTTCCACCTTAATCTTTCGCAGGAAATACAGCATTTCCTGAGTTCTGCCCACCGCAAAGGAGGGAATAACCACATTGCCACCTCTGTCAAAGGTTTCCTTTAAAATGGCAGCCAGCTCCTTCACATAATCAACACGCTCCTTGGAATGCAGACGGTCTCCGTAGGTGGACTCCATTACCACATAATCTGCCTCAGTGGTTGGAATCGGGTCCCGCAATAAGGGCTGATTCTTGTTGCCGATATCTCCCGAAAAAACAATTTTTTTTGTTCTTCCGTCCTCGGTAAGCCACACCTCAATACTGGAAGAGCCTAACAGATGACCAATATCCGTAAAACGAATCTTAACGCCCTCACACACCTCCACTACAGTATTGTAATGGCAGGGCACAATACGCTTGATAATTCCTTCCGCATCCTCCATATCAAAAATAGGCTCCGAAGCAGCAACATTTGCGCTTCGCTTTGCCTTGCGGTTCTTCCACTCAGCCTCCATCATCTGAATATGCGCACAGTCACGCAGCATTATACTACACAGGTCGGCAGTTGCGTCTGTCATAAACACCTGCCCTCTAAAGCCCTTCGCATATAAAAGCGGCAGCATTCCCGAATGGTCCACATGGGCATGGGTCAGAAACACATAATCAATCATTGCCTCGTCCACGGGAAGTGGTGCGTTTTCAAACACATTCACTCCCTGTTCCATACCATAATCCACTAAAATATGCTTCTTTCCAACCTCCAGATAATGACAGCTTCCCGTTACCTCATGGTCTGCACCGATAAATGTAAGCTTCATACACATTACCTCCATCTTTTGTTTTTATTTATTCTATTCATTACTTAATTGCATTGGCAGTTTCGTAAAAATGGTAATACATACCCTTTCTTGCAAGCAGCTTTTCATGATTCCCCTCCTCTACAATGCCCTCCTCCGTCAACACTAGAATTCTGTCAGAATTGCGGATACTGGAAAGCCTGTGGGCAATGGTGAGAGTGGTTCTCCCCTCGGAAAGTCTTAAAAGCGACTGCGCCACTGCAAATTCGCTCTCATTATCCAAGGCTGAGGTCGCCTCGTCCAAAATAATGATGGGCGGATTTTTCAAAAACACCCTTGCAATACTGATACGCTGCTTCTGCCCGCCGGAAAGCTTCACCCCTCTTTCGCCCACATAAGTATCGTAATTATCCTTAAGCCCCATAATAAATTCATGTGCCCCGGCTTGCTTTGCCGCCTCAATTACCTCTTCACGGCTTGCCTCTGGTCTTCCATACACTATATTTTCAAAAATAGTACCGGAAAACAGATACACGTCCTGCTGCACAATCCCAATACTGCTGCGCAGACTTTTTAGGGTAAAATGCTTAATGTCCTCTCCGTCCAGGGTAATCCTGCCCTTGGATACGTCGTAAAATCTTGGTATCAGATTACACAGCGTTGTCTTTCCCCCGCCGGAGGGGCCTACAATCGCAACCTTTTCACCTGCTCTTATCTGTAAATCAAGCCCCGAAAACACCTTGTTATGGTCATCGGGATACTCAAAGCTCACATCTTCAAAAACAATATTTCCCTGTGGATTTACAAGCTCCACTGCATCAGGCTCATCAAAAATATCTATGTCCGCGTCCACTATCTGCAAAAAACGCTCAATCCCTGTCATGCCACGCTGAAACTGCTCCGCAAATTCAATAATTCTGCGGATAGTGGCAATCAACGTGGTCACATACAGCATATATGCCACCAAATCTCCGGGTACAATCTGACCCTTTATCATAAAAATACCGCCCGCCACCAGCACCAACAGATACATAATGCCGTCAAACAGCTTAACCGTTGTTTGGAAAGCAGCCATATAGCGGTAGGTCAGCTTCTTAATTCCCAAAAAACTGCCATTGTCCTGCTCAAACTTCTGATTCTCAATTTCCTCATTGGTAAATGCCTTAACCACCTTATGTCCGAGAAGACTATCCTCAATGCGGGCATTCAACTCACCGATTTGATTTCGCTGCTTGCGGAAAGCGCCTCTCATACGGAAATTCAGGGTCATGCACACCCCTATCATCACAGGTACACATAGGAAGATAATTAAAGTCAACGGCAGATTAATCCTCGCTAAAATCACAAAGGAAATAACCGTCTTAATCCCGGCAATAAAAAACTCCTCCGGACAATGGTGTGCAAACTCCGTTACATCAAACAAATCATTGGTAATGCGCCCCATAATCTGCCCCACCTTGGTGTTATTATAGTAGGTGTCCGACAGCTTCTGCAAATGATTATAGGCATCTCTTCGCATATCTGTCTCAATTTTGGCACCCATTATATGTCCCATATCTGCCATGTAATAGCTGGCAATGCAGTCTACAATACGCAGCGCCAGATACAGCGCTCCCAAGCTGCCTATGGTTCTAACGGAAAGGGCGCTTAAATCCCGTATTCCCTCATTAGTAATATACCGCATAATTAAAGGCAGCACCAACTCACACAGCGTAGTAAGTGCCGCACAAAACAAATCCAAAAATAAGGTTCCTTTATATCTTTTAAAATAGGGAGCAAACCTCTTAAATAGCTCTCTCGTGGTGTACTGTCCTGCTTCCATTCTTAACCTATGCCTTTCCACACGCTGCCAGTTTTAATCTATTCTCCCGCTTTGCCCTGTGATATTCAACCCTATATTTATTGTATTATGAGACGCGTCTGTTCGCAAGTTAAAATTAAAGATTTATTAAGTTTTCATTTTCTGCAAAGAATGATAGAATAAAAAGGAAATTGATATTAAAACCACGAGGTGGCATATGAAGCCTTTTCACGATAACCATTTTGACAGCATACAGGCTCTGCGCGGTATCGCCGCTATATTTGTACTGTTAGAGCACATACGCTTTATTAACTGTGGTGCCTTCGGCGTAGACATTTTTTTCTGCATCAGCGGCTTTATGATTATGTTTTCCACGCATAAGAACAGTGCGGGCTTTCTGACAAAGAGAGCCATTCGTATTGTACCCTTATATTATCTTATGACAGTAGGCACTTTTATTCTGTTGCTTTTGTTTCCCACTATGTTTGAGCAGACCAAGGCAAACCCCTTTTTTCTGATAAAGAGCCTGCTTTTTATCCCCTTTGACATTGGAAACGGCGTTTTGCAGCCTCTGATGCGCATTGGCTGGACTGTCAACTGCGAGGTATTTTTTTATATACTGTTCTTTATCTCCCTACACATCAGCCACAAGTATCGAGGGCTTATCTGCAGCATTTTGCTTGTGAGCGTTGTGGGATTGGCTAAGCTTATGCCCGTCTCCATTGCTCCCCTTGCCTTTTACGGAAATCCCATCATGCTGGAATTTGTTATGGGAATTCTCAGCTATTATGTTGCACGCCGGCTGTATTCCCTCCATCAGGGCAAAAAGCTTTCACGTCCTCTTTCTGTAATATCAGGGCTGTTTGGCTGCCTTTTGCTTATCGCTTTGCCTGTAAGTAAGCCCTATATCAATGTACTTGGATTTTACAGACTGCTGCTGTGGGGGCTTCCTGCCATGGCTATCGTGCTGTGCTTCTTTGTTCTGGGCCTATATGTAAATATGCCTCGCCCCCTTGTACAGCTGGGCAATATGAGTTATTCCTTGTATTTAGTACATTACTATCCTGTGCTTTTACTTGACCGCGCTGTCTTTCATTTTACGGTGTGTACACCCTTTACGGTCTTTGGCGTTCTTGTCAGCCTGATAATTTGCTGCGCTTTGGCTTACCTTTGCTGGAATCTGATAGAAAAAGGCTTCACAGAGTGGCTGCGGAGAAAACTTCCCACAAAAGTGTGAGATATTAGAGATACCAATGTGTCACTTTCTATATTACTTTTAATATTTGAATGACATGGTAAATTGCCTGCCAGCGTTTGGACATATACGCCTATTTTTCCAAATTTGCTCCCAAATGATAGCCATTTAATAGCGTATTTCCCTCTCAAAAACAGGCATTTGGACATATGCAATTAAAATATAAAATTTGTCCAATATTTTTATTGTTTTTATTGCACTATTTCCAAAAAATTCCGTATATGTCCAAACGCAGGAATTTTTACAGGACAAGCATTAAAAATTGGGATGTTTTTGAAGAAAATTTGCTATATGTCCAAGCCATGTCACCTCAGCCACATCATCTCAGCCTCGCTATCTCAGCCATGTCATTTATAAACTGTCAGAAATGTACATCATCTCCAAACAATTTACTCCTTTGACAGCTGTTGAATTCATGCCGGGCATCCGCTCTATGGAAATGACTGAATTGTTGCTAAAAAGTAATACAATTTTATTGTTGACATTTCAAGATTGATATAGTATATTATTACTTGTCCGTAAGACAACGGATTCATACAGTAAATGCGCGAGTGGCTCAGCGGTGGAGCACCTCCTTGCCAAGGAGGGGGTCGCGGGTTCGATCCCCGTCTCGCGCTTTTAAACACAAAAAGAGATATCCTCGGATATCTCTTTTTGTGTTTGGAATACATTCGTGTCTCAAAGCTCTATCGTCTACGCTTCGCTCCGGTCCGCGCAGGCTTTTGTTTAGGCGTCCAAGGATTGTCCAAGGATTTTTAAATTTTACCTCTTAATAATGGCGGCATCTCGTCGTCAATTTTTATTTCTGCCGGCTTTAATAGTCCATCTCCATAACCACTCCGTAATGATTGCTTGCCGACAAATTTATATCGGTATATATCCTCTTACCAAATACAGAACATTCCTTCAGCATGGGAAACTCATAAGGATATGTGTTTCTCAGTAAAATCCTGTCAAATCGGGCATTCAATTCGATTGTATTATTCTTAAAACGAGGATTTTCTCAAAATTTAATGCCAAATCATACCGGCAGGGAGCTGCCTCTACATTTGTCAGGGAACAATCCCCAATCAGAAAACGCTGCACATCTGATGTATCGGCTCTACAGTCTTCATCTACATAATCATGCTCTCTTCCCAACAATCCGGCACACTAATTCCCAAAATTTGAGCGATTGTAGGTGCAACATTAGCAAGTCCAAACGAGCCCTCTTTGATTTTAAACGTATTCCTACTGTCGTAAATAATAAAGGGCACAGGGTTCAGTGAGTGTGCGGTACGAACCTGAAGTATACCATTTTTATCTTTTTCAAGCATTTCGTCCGCATTTCCATGGTCTGCGGTAATTAGAAGAGTCGCATTGAACTCATCACAAACCTTTTTAATTCTGGCAAGTGCCAAATCAACAGCTTCAATACCGGTAATTGTAGCATCAAAATTGCCTGTATGTCCCACCATATCACCATTCGGGAAATTACATCGAATGAAATCATATTTTTGGGATTTAATAGCTGAAATAATATCATCGGTAATATCTGCTGATTTCATCCATGGTCGCTCATCAAAGCTTGCTTGATCAGAAGGAATCTCCGTAAATGTTTCCAGTTCTTCGGAAAATTTATTACTGCGATTGCCATTCCAAAAGTACGTAACATGACCATATTTTTGAGTTTCGGAAACGGCGTATTGGTTCAAACCTGCTTTAACAAGAACTTCAGAGAGTGTATTGGTAATTTCAGGCGGATTCACAAGATAATGCTTTGGCAGATGTAAATCTCCGTCATATTGAAGCATTCCGGCATAATAACAATTGAGCTTTGGTCCTCTGTTAAAATAAGGGAATTCTTCATCATCAAATGCCATGGATATCTCAATTGCACGATCACCACGGAAATTGAAAAGAATAACACTGTCAGAATCGGAAATTGTTCCTATAGGCTTACCGTTTTTAGCAACCACAAAAGCGGGTATATCCTGATCTATTACATTAAGTTCCTGACGGAAGGTTTCTACAGCATTTGAAGCTGAGGGGAACTGACGGCCTTCTCCAAGCACGTGCGTTTTCCAGCCAAGCTCCACCATGCCCCAGTCAGCCTGATATCGATCCATGGTAACCTTCATACGCCCACCGCCGGACGCAATACAGCCTTCAAAGCTATCATCATTGAGCTCTGACAAACTCTCTTCGAGTTGCTCAATATACTTCAGCGCACTTGTAGCAGGTACATCACGACCGTCTAGAAGAATGTGGATACGTACCTTTTTTACTCCATCCGTTTTTGCCCGATTGAGCATATTCCTAAGATGTGAAATATTTGAGTGAACATTACCATCAGACAAAAGACCTAAAAAGTGTAATGTTGAAGCACTTTCCTTTACATTTGAAATAGCTTCTCTCCATGTTTCTGAATGATACATTTTTCCACTCTCAATGGATTCATTCACTAATTTGGCACCTTGTGAATAAATTTGTCCACAACCAAGTGCATTATGACCCACTTCCGAATTACCCATATCATCATCTGAAGGGAGCCCTACTGCACTACCATGTGCCTTTAATTTTGTGTTAGGACATGTCTTTAACAATTCATCGAGAACCGGTGTATTGGCAGCTGTTACAGCATCACCTAACCCGGTTTGACTGAATCCCACACCATCCATAATTACAAGAACTACTTTTTTTCTGTCATTCATAATAATCCTCCATTTGCTGAATCCCATAAGCATTCCCGACAACTTAACTTATGCTGCTATCCCTATTTGTTCCAAAAGTTTGTTATAGAATTCTACATGAATATTCATTTCAATAATCTTTATTCATTTCCTGAAGCACAAATCCGAAAATGCCGTAATATTATAGTTCAAAACAGTTAATTCCGGATTCCATTGCTTCCTTTACCTTCATAAGTACTGCACTTGCCCGGTCTCTTTCCGGATAAGTTGAAATAACCTCCCAGCAACCTGTCCTTGTTTGAACCCACAAGCCCCTTGCAAAAGGAGCATTATCCCCATTGCAGATGTCAACTCGCAATCCTCCATAACAAATTCATCTCTCTTTTTCCTGCTTGCTTTTGCCAAAGCTTCTATCCTCAGCCTGCACATATCTAATACTTGCCATTTTCCTTTCTCCTGCTGTCAAAAAACACGAAGGCATCAATGGCGTCTAAAATATCCTTAAAGGTGTCTCTATCTGCAACATCTATATACTGCTTCAAAATCTGTTTTTCTTTTTCGCCCTTATATCTTCCGTAAAAAATGTCATAAAGATTATGGCCTCTTCCATAAATCAATATGGTTTCAAGATGCTTTTTCAAATCTTCCTTGGATTCAATGACAATCCCTGTCTTTTCCCTCATCTTTACAAAGCTCTTAAGACGATAAAGATATTCATTATATTTTGCCCAAAGGATATCATAAAACTCTTCTTCATTTTGGATTACACCGATTTTTGCCATAACATACGGGTTTAGGAAATAGTTTTCAAAGGAATAATATTTCAATATCAAAACATTCTCCTCCCGCACCCGGGGAAGGGCTCCTGTCTCTCTCTTATTACACTCATCATAATAGGTGCATAGACTCCGCTTAAGCTCCCCCGCGTCCTTACCGTCGCCGTCACGAATCATCAAAAACTGGTCCTTTAAGTACAGCTGATTCATATACTTTAAGTTGGCATAGGTCTTAATGTTCGTACAGCTGTTGGTTGCTATAATAGCAATGCGCTGCAAATTTCCCTCCTTATCATAAATTTCGGAATAATATTTATTCAAAAGAAGTGGCAGTCTGCTCCTGTCCTGCTTTCCCTCTACAATAAAAACAAAGCTCACGTTCATCAAATCGTTTGCGCTAAAGCCCAAATCATTTAGAATAACTCCTATATCATTCTGCTCCCGAATTACCGGATTCCCGTTATTGTCAAGCTGCACCTGCTTAATTTGTCTTTTATTGAAGTTGTAAATCATCGTAGGTGAATGGGTTGAAAAAAGAACCTGATTTTTTTCTGAAAGCCTGTAAAGAATCTCACTGGCTGTTTTTTGCAGCTCCGGATGCAAAAACAGCTCCGGGTCCTCTATCATAAGAATGCAGGGTAACTTCTCTGTATCCTGCATATATGCTTCTAAAAGAGACAAAATATAGATACTCTTCATACCCTCGCTCATTTCATGGATAGGCTCGCTCTCCTCGCTGTTTTCCCTATAGCGAACAATTTCCATATCCATAAATGCTCCAAAATCCACATTCAAATGACCTACTAAGGTATCCTTTAAGCCTGAATTCTTGCGAAAGCATTGATTGAGCCTCTCCATAAAGTCGTTACTGTCTGCCTGCAGCATTTTATATTCCAAAAGCTTCTCCGTCTCAAAAATGGTCAGCTGGGCAACCGGCTTTTTTTCAATTTTCCCTATGCAAAGGAAACAGCCGTTACACTGCTTTCTTTCATCAAACATACATTTATTTTCTTTTAGGGTAGTAACTGTTTCCTCACGAATCCCTGTCTGAATAATGTCATCTTCAATCTCTGCTATATCTCTGCGGTAATCAATAAAATAAATTTTTGGAAGAATTTTGGGGATAAACGCATTGTCCTTTTTAACGCCATCGCTGTATCGGATTTTCCCGTCCTTATTTGCCACAAATGTAAATGTCAACACACCATCCTGATAAGATGGAAATTTATTGTTAAAATCCCGGTAAAAAAGCTCATAGCTTTTATATCTGCTGACGTTTCCCTGCCTGTGAAGCCATATAAGGTCGTCCTCCGACACAGAAAGCGTTACAGTGATTTCAATATTGCAATTTGATTCATTAAAATATTCCGGCTTAACTTCCTTCTGCCCGCATGCCGTCAAAACCGCATCAAGAATAGCAGTTTTTCCTACACTGTTCTTTCCAACCAAGATACAGGCATTTTCCAACTGCTTAATCTCCACATCCCGTATAAACTTATAGTTCTTAATTCGCAACGCTTCAATCTTCATGACAATATCTCTTTCCCCGGCTTGCTACTCACATGCCATGCCATTCATAAACTGTCGGGCGTTCGCATGGCTGAACTGTTATTCCTCCACCTTATCCGCGTACTTAATCCGATAGATTCTTCTCAGTGCGTCATCAATGCGCTCCTCTGCAATAACACCATCACGCACTGCCTGTAAAACACCATTATATGCTTTCTCGAAATCCTCCGGCATAAGCAGCATATCACAACCGGCGCGAAGCGCCATAACAGCAGCCTCATCCGCAGAATAATACTCTGAAATTGCAGACATATTCAAGGCATCGGTAATAATAACACCCTTGAAGCCAAGCTCGTTACGCAATATATTCGTAACAACAGCCTCTGACAGCGAGCAGGGAGTACCGTCTCCCGCAAGGGCAGGTGCCGACATATGACTTACCATAATCATGTCTGCTCCGGCATCAATAGCCGCTTGAAATACCACAAATTCACTGGCACGAAACTCCTCAGCAGTCCTGTCTGTAGAAGCAAGCCCCTTATGTGTATCCTGCGTAGTACTTCCTATGCCCGGAAAATGCTTTACGCAAGCCGTAATCTCGTGGTCTGCAAGCCCCTGCATCATAGAGGTAACATATGGCGATACAGTGGCTGCGTCGGCACCAAAGGAACGATTGCCGATAACCGACTTTTCCACATTAGCCAAATCTGCTACAGGTGCAAAATCTAAATTAAAGCCATAATCCGCAAGATACTGTCCTATTGTATCTCCTGCCAGATACGCATTGTTTACATCACCAGACTGTGCAAGCTCCTGTGCAGTGTCCACCTTAGTGCCCAAACCCGCTTCTGCCAAACGGCTGACACTTCCACCCTCCTCGTCCACAGCTATAAAGAGGGGATAATTGCTGTAAAGCTTTGTATTGCTTACCATCTCCTGCAGCTGCTCCTGAGAGCGTATATTTTTACTGAAATACACAATTCCGCCTACCGCATAATCAGACAACGCTTTTTTCGTTCCGTCACCCGCTTTAATAGCTGTAGATACACCCGTTATGGCCTCCGGCGTTACAATGAACAGACCTGCCACCTTATCCTCTAAGGGCATAACCTCAATGCCTGCATTCACAATTTCATCCAGCTTCTGCTCCGGAGTAAGCTCTGCCACCGTTTCCTCTGGAACAGACTCCGGTGTCTGAATAGTCTCCTCCTGATTAAATATCTCCTCCAGCTTTGCCTGATTGTCTTCCTGTTCCTTTTCCTGCTGTCTGCTTTTTTGTGTCAGCATATTCACTCCAAAAACAATACCTGCTGCCATTAAAATAATAAATCCTATCACTGTTATGTAAGCTGCAAGCTGACTTCTCTGACGCCTTTTTCTTCTTGCTTCTCTTCTATCCTGTTGTGTGGTATTCTGTTCCATAAAATTTCTCCTCGCATATAGCTCTGTACTCTTATTCACTTAATTCTAAAGATTCCCTTTCTATGATACATGAAAATCCAATCTTTTTCTACAATAAATCCTAGATTTATGAAAAAATATGTAACAGTCCAGCCATGCGGAAGTGTTTGTACAAATTGCCCGTGGGAGCTTGCTCACTAAGAGCAGTTTGCACAAATACTTCCATAGGGCGAATGCCCGACATGAAATAGGTTGCCGGCAGCGTTGTTCAACAATTGTGAAAGTGTATATTCCGGCAACTTATGAATGGCATGGCTGAACTGCATTAAAAGTATAAGTTGAGCTATACAGAAATGCTTGTACATTTGTCCTGTGGACCCGCTTACTAAGGGCAAATGAAAGGGAGCGTATCGATATTCTATGTATCAATACGCTCCCTCAGACTATACTATCCAATGGTCCTCTCCTCGCTTTCTTTCTTCCATTTCCTCTTTTGTACTTTTCACATTTTTCTTTTGTACGGGGGTACTGTAACGTCCGTTAGAGCTTTTTCTCTTCTGTGATTCGTTACCTTTTCTTCTGTGTATGTACTAATTTTCTTTTGTTCCTTATTCATTTGTATCTCAATGGAAGAAGTATTTTAATTGTTGTTTAATAAATACTAATCGTCTCTGGTGGTCCGTACCTTCCTTTCTATAGATTTTCTTCTGTGTATTTCGACTTTTCTCTGTCGGTTCTCTTTTCTTTTTTCTTTTGATGATTTTATTATAACTGCTCCGTCTTCATTTGTCAACACATTTCTTTATATTTTTCTTTATATTTTTAATATAATTCATTTATCGCATATTATATCCAAATATTTACATTTTTCGACATTATTTTCTGTCAATTATTCTTCTTTTCCATTCAGTAAAAAGCGGCAGTCTATATAGATAGCTGCCGCTCCATTCTAAATCTATTATTCCGTAATTACAGCTTGGTAATCACAAAGATGTCATAAATTGCCTTGATTGCAGTCTCGAAATCCTCGTTTGCCACACCGATAATAATGTTAAGCTCGGAAGAACCCTGATCAATCATCTTTACATTGACATTGCTGTGAGCCAGCGCGGAAAAAATTCTGCCTGCCGTACCTCTTGTAGCCTTCATACCACGACCTACCACGGCAATTAATGCCAAATCTGCCTCAATATCAATAGAATCCGGCTGTGCCAGTCTGTGAAGCCCTGCCACCACCTTCTGCTCCTTGTGCATGAACTCGTCCTGATGTACAAACACTGTCATGGTATCAATACCGGAGGGAACATGCTCAAAGGAAATACCATTTTCCTCAAATGCCTGTAAAACCTTTCTGCCAAAGCCAATTTCAGAGTTCATCATGTCCTTTTCTATATTGATGGAGCAGAAGCCCTTCTTACCGGCAATACCTGTAATCACATACTTGGACTTCTGACAGGTGCTTCCTACAATCCATGTACCATTGTCGTCAGGCGCATTGGTGTTACGGATATTGATGGGAATCCCCTCCTGACGGACAGGGAAAATTGCGTCCTCATGAAGCACGGTAGCACCCATATAGGAAAGCTCACGAAGCTCTCTGTAGGTAATCACCTCGATTCCTTCCGGATTATCAATGATTCTGGGGTCTGCGATTAAAAAGCCGGATACATCTGTCCAGTTCTCGTATACATCTGCCTTTGCCGCCTTTGCAACGATAGAGCCGGTCACATCGGAGCCGCCTCTGGAAAAGGTTTTTACCGTTCCGTCGGGAAGCGCACCGTAGAATCCGGGAATCACTGCCTTCTTACACTTTGCAAGCTTCTCTGATAAAATATCATTGGTCCTTACCGCATCAAAATCACCATTCTCATCAAAGAAAATAACGGTTGCGGAATCAATGAATTCATAGCCTAAATACTTTGCCATAATAATACCATTTAAATACTCGCCGCGGGAAGCTGCATAGTTGCTGCCTGCTTTATCCTTGAAATTCTTCTCAATCACTGCAAACTCCTCATCAAGGCTAAGCTTAAGCTCAAGTCCTGCAATGATTTCCTCATATCTTACCTTGATAGCCGCAAGCTCCTTCTTAAAATCCTTGCCTGCCTCAGCCAAATCATAACAGGCATAGAGCATATCCGTTACCTTGGTATCCTCCTTAAAGCGCTTGCCGGGTGCAGAAGGAACCACATATCTTCTGTCGGCATCAGAACGGATAATACTTCCAACCTTCTTAAACTGCTCCGCACTTGCAAGGGAGCTTCCTCCGAATTTTACTACCTTTGACATAATAATTTACTCCTCATATCGTTATCTTTATTATAAACACAAAAATTTATCCATGAGCTTATGACCCTCAGCTACAAAGTTGCCGCTCTTTCTGCCCTCTTCCTCATTGTAATTCCATGTATGGCTCTGAGGGTTTGTACTGTCATAAAGCATATAGGGAACATTGTCTGAGGTATGGGTTCTCTTGCAGATGGGAGTGGGGTGATCCGGCAATACCAACAATCTGAAATCCTCTCCCGCTGCCTTCATCTTCTCCACAACAGGTCCAATCACCTCACTGTCTAAAAGCTCAACGGCTTTTACCTTGCGCTCTATACTGCCCTGATGCCCCATCTCGTCGGGTGCCTCCACATGAATGTAGGCAAAATCATAGCCCTCCTTGGTGACGGCATTCACTGCTGCCTCCACCTTGCCGGCATAGTTGGTATGTAAGCCGCCGTTGGCGCCCTCTACCAAGGCAACGCCCATTCCCGCACCTACGGCAATACCTTTTAGTAAATCTACCGCAGATACCATCATGCCCTTTTTACCCGTCTTCTCCTCAAAGGAGGACAACTGCGGCTTGGTGCCTGCGCCCCAGAACCAGCAACAGTTTGCGGGATTTAATCCCTTTTTCTTTCTCTCTATATTAATCGGGTGATTTACCAGAATATCATAGCTCTTTTTCATCATCTCACGCAGAGCCGCGTCCTTAGGCAGATACTGTCCGATTACCTGACCCAGCACATCATGGGGCGGTGTCAGTTCGGCCACCTGTCCCTTATTCCAAATAAGACAATGGCGATAGCTGGTACCTACATAAAACTGATAAGTCTCGTTTGCTAACTGCTTCTCCACCTCCTTCAGCAGAACCGCACAATCCTCGGTACTGATTTCGGAGGAGCTGTGATCGATAATTGTCTTCTCCTCAAAGGGAACATCATCCTCTGAAATCGTCACAATATTACAGCGAATGGCAATGTCTGTATCCTTCATGGGCACGCCGATGCTGAGTGCCTCCAAGGGAGAACGACCTGAATAGTATTCCTTGGGGTCATACCCGATTACGGACAGATTAGCCGTATCGGAACCGGGGTTCATTCCCTCGGGAATGGTGTGTACCATACCCACCTCGGAAAGCTTACTTAATCTGTCCATATTCGGAGTATTTGCGTAGGCAAGCACTGTCTTGCCTCCAAGCTCCTCAAGGGGCTCATCTGCCATACCATCGCCTAAAACTACTATATATTTCATATTCTCCTCATTTCTGCGCTTTCTTACGCCAGTCTGATTTTACTCAAAACAACATCGCCCAGTGCCTCGCACTTTGCGGCAAAGTCCTTTTCCTTCATTGCTACCGTAAAATATCCGAAGTCCTCACTTCTTCCTTCCACGGTAAACATCTCACCGCCCGGAAAAGCAGCCTTAACAGCGTCCTTGGCGCCTTCCTTTGCTCTCACAAAAAAGCTTCTCTCTGTCTCCTCCACAGCCGCAAGCTTTGCCTCCTCCTTATCCCAGAAGCACATAATCACCTTGCCCTGATGTCTTGCACAGTCAACCACATCGGAAACCACTGCACTCGCTGTGGGAAGCTTACCTGCCCCCTTGCCGTAATACATGGAATCACCCAGCATATTGCCTGTCACCAGCACTGCGTTGAAAACACCGTTTACCATGGAGAGGGGATTCTCCCTGTCAATCATGGCAGGTGTCACCATTGCCAGCACTTCATCATCATTTACCGCCTTTGCTCTGGCAAGAAGCTTAATGGTCTTGTCTGCTGCCTTGGCATATTCAAAATCAGCGGAGGTGATTTTTGTGATACCTTCCGTAAAAATTTTCTCAGAATCCACATTCTTACCCATCATCAGGGAAGAAAGAATAGCAATTTTACGACAGGCATCATATCCTTCCACATCTGCCTCGGGATTGCGCTCCGCATAGCCCTTTTCCTGCGCTCTTTTTAATACCGTCTCAAAATCGGCGCCCTCTTTTTCCATTTTACTTAATATATAATTTGTTGTTCCGTTCAGAATACCGGTAATACCCTGAAGCCTTTCTGCTGTCAGTGAATAATTCAGAGGTCTGATAATGGGAATACCGCCGCCCACGCTTGCCTCAAATAAATAATTACAGTTATGCTCCTTCGCAATGGAAAGCAGCTCAGGACCATGCTTTGCCACCAGCTCCTTGTTGGAGGTACAAACGCTCTTGCCCTTTTTAAGTGCGGACTTGGTAAATTGATAGGCTGCACCCACACCACCCATAGTCTCGCAGATGATGCTTACCTCGTCATCATTCAGAATCTGATTAAAATCATGTACTACCTTATTCTCATAGGGGTCGCCGGGAAAATCTCTCAAATCGAGAATATACTTTACCTCTAACTCCTCAGCAGCTTTTTTATTTATCATATCCTTATTCTTTTCAATTACCTCTACAACTCCGCTTCCTACGGTGCCGTATCCTAAAACTGCTACATTAATCATTCTAAATCCTCCGTTCTGCCGGTTAGCTTTCCACCCTGCACCGACATATTATTCTTTTGCCAAAATCTTGACATGGTGAACACCCTGTTTATTCTCCATCTGTTCCAGCATTTTGGAGATGTCTCCCGTAGCCTGAAGCACCTGAATGCTGAGACTTAAGGAAGCAATCCCATTAATGGGAATACTCTGATGAATCGTCAGGATATTCGCATGATAGTCTGCGATAATCTTCAGTACATCCGATAAAATACCGGGCTCATCATCCATCTGGAAGGTCAGCGTAAAGCTTTTCCCCTGTGAATTATCATGGAACTGAAAAATATCGTCCTTATACTTATAGAAGGAGCTGCGACTGATTCCCACTGCGTCCACCGCCTCCTGAACGGTTAAAACCTTCTCCGATTCAAGAAGCCGCTTCGCCTCCACTACCTTCAAAAGCACCTCCGGTACAGCCTTCTGCCGCACCACAAAATATTTTGCCGTCTCTCCCTGATACATTACATTTCCTCATTTCTCACATTATGGCGAGGATAAAACCGCCTAAATGTTTTTGTAGAAAAGACACTTGTTTGTCAACGAGGGATATTTTAACACAGTAAAGTCGGAAGCACAAGACCCTTTTTAATAATTTTTCCACAAAGGCATAAAAAACGCCCCTCCTCAGACAAACAGTTTTTCATAGCAACTGTCTTTCTGAAGGAGGAGCATACCTTTTACTGAATTAAATCAACGGATACTTATCCGTAAGTTCCTGTACGATTGCGCGTGCCGCGGGAATCTTCTCCTCGCCGCCCTTAATCACCATGGCAATGGCTTCCGCAATCTTATCCATATCCTCTGTATTCATACCTCTTGAGGTTACAGCAGGAGTTCCCAGACGAACACCGCTTGTCACAAAAGGAGACTGGGGATCATTGGGAATCGTGTTCTTGTTGCAGGTAATATGTGCTGCATCAAGAAGCTTCTCCACTGCCTTGCCTGTAAGACCGAAGTTGGTTAAATCCACTAACATCAAATGATTGTCGGTACCACCGGAAACAATCTTGATACCTCTGTCCATAAGACCCTTGCAGAGTGCCTGAGCATTGTCAGCAATATTCTTCTGATAAGTCTTGAAGTCATCGCTAAGTGCCTCCTTGAAGCAGACTGCCTTTGCAGCAATTACATGCATCAGAGGACCTCCCTGAATACCGGGGAAAATTGCCTTGTTGAAGTTGTACTTCTCATTGACCGCATTGCTGGAAAGAATCAGACCGCCTCTGGGTCCACGCAAGGTCTTATGTGTGGTTGTGGTAACAACATCTGCATAAGGAATGGGGCTTGGATGAAGTCCTGCTGCCACAAGACCTGCGATATGCGCCATGTCCACCATAAGTACAGCACCCACCTCGTCAGCCACCTCACGGAATTTCTTAAAGTCAATGGTGCGGGCATAGGCGGAAGCACCTGCGATAATCATCTTAGGCTTTGCCTCCAAAGCAATCTCACGCAGCTTATCATAATCGATAAAGCCGTCGTCATTTACACCATAAGGCACGATATTAAAATATTTTCCGGACATATTAACCGGGCTTCCGTGTGTCAGATGTCCGCCATGATCCAGATTCATACCCATAATTGTATCGCCGGGCTTACATACGGCAAACTGAACCGCCATATTTGCCTGTGCTCCGGAATGAGGCTGTACGTTGGCATACTCACAGCCAAACAGCTTCTTTGCTCTCTCAATGGCAAGGTTCTCAACCACATCAACGCACTCACAGCCGCCGTAATACCTCTTGCCCGGATAGCCTTCTGCATATTTATTGGTGAGAGGGCTTCCCATTGCTGCCATAACAGCCTTGCTTACCCAGTTTTCAGAAGCAATCAGCTCAATGTGACTGTTCTGTCTTGCCTGCTCGTCCACAATCGCCTGAGCGATTTCAGGGTCCACACTTTTTACTTCCTCTAAAGAATACATGCTACATCCTCCTGTTTTCACGCTTTACAACATTAAAATTCTGTGTTTGATTATAGCATATAATAGGAAGAAAGCAAAGAGAAAGTTGTACGATTTTAGTTCGGGCGTTTGACAGTTGAATATTAGAAAAAATACTTGCAGGTCGCATAAAACCTGCTTTTTTTATGTCAACTTTTTGGTTTTATACCATTGTACTTTATTGTACTGTATGGTATAATAAGG